>Ga0307507_10002156_pt1 | contig 42292 bp, 39 predicted proteins | sample 7_EM_MG_FD_207223 | JGI IMG/M metagenome (GOLD analysis project Ga0307507, IMG submission 207223) | Populus trichocarpa ectomycorrhiza microbial communities from riparian zone in the Pacific Northwest, United States - 7_EM | ecosystem: Host-associated > Plants > Roots > Unclassified | place... | reverse complement strand
AGGTTGATCTGCTTGCCGATCACCGCGTACGCCTCGTCGGCGGCCTGCGTGACGCGCGAGAGGTAGTGCGCTTCGAGGTCCGTCAGCTGCGTCAGGTCGACCGCGATGCCGGCGATCTCCAGCTCGGTGATGACCTCCAGCAGGGGCAGCTCGATCTCGGCCAGCAGCTGCGCGCCGCCGATCTCCTCGAGCTCCTTGTCCAGGGCCGCGGCGAGCTCGAAGATCGCGCGAGCCTTGACCAGCTCGTCCTGGATCTCCTTCTGTTCCAAGCCTTCCGCGCCGCCGTCGAGCAGCGACAGCTGGCCGTCGCCGCCGTCGGCCTCGGAGCGCAGCTCGCGGTGCAGGTACCGCAGGGCGAGGTCGTCCAGCTCGAACGTGCGCTGCCCCGGCCGCACCAGGTACGCGGCCAGCGCGGTATCCATGGTGAGCCCGCTCAGCACCCAGCCGCGCGCGCGGACCGCGTGCAGCGCCACCTTCAGGTCGTGGCCGATCTTGGGGATCTTCGGGTCGGCGAACCAGGCGGACAGCGCCTTGTCGTCGGCCTCGTCCATCGCCGTGACGTCTACATAGGCGCCCTGGCCGTCGGCCGCCGCGAACGCGACCGCGCGCAGGTCCGAGCGGACGGACGTGCCGATCGCGCGGAAGGACAGGCCCACCGCCTCGCTTTCGCCGGTGTGCGCGGTGAGCCACGCGCCGAGCGCGCCCGGCGCCAGCGCGTCGCCTGCCACCTCGAAGCCCTCGTCGGCCTCCGGTTCGGCGCTCTGCAACGTCGCGAAGAGCCGGTCCCGCAGCACGCGGAACTCCAGCTCGTCGAACAGCGCGTGCACCGCCTCGCGGTCCCACGGGCGCAGCTCCAGCCCGGTCGGCGTGATGTCCAGCTCGAGGTCCTTGACCAGCTCGGTGAGCTGCCGGTTCAGGGTCACCGAGGACAGGTTCGCCCGCAGGGACTCCCCGACCTTGCCCTTGACCTCGTCGACCCGGTCGATCAGATCGTCGAGCGAGCCGAACTGCTTGATCCACTTGGCCGCAGTCTTCTCGCCGACGCCGGGAATGCTGGGCAGGTTGTCCGAGGGGTCGCCCCGCAGCGCCGCGAAGTCGGGGTACTGGCGCGGGGTGAGCCCGTACTTCTCCTCCACCGCCTCCGGGGTGAACCGGGTCATCTCCGAAACGCCGCGCTTCGGGTACAGCACGGTCACCTGGTCGGTCACCAGCTGGAGCGCGTCACGGTCGCCCGTACAGATAAGGACGTCGAAGCCGTCCGCCGTCGCCTGCGTCGTGAGCGTGGCGATGATGTCGTCGGCCTCGAAGTTCTCCTTCGTCAGCGACGGGATGCCGAGCACCGTGAGCACGTCCCGGACCAAATCGACCTGGCCCTTGAACTCGTCGGGCGTGGCGCTGCGGTTCGCCTTGTAGTCGGTGTAGGCCTCCGACCGGAAGGTCTTGCGCGAGAGGTCGAACGCCACCGCGAGGTGGGTCGGCGCCTCGTCGCGCAGCAGGTTGATGAGCATCGAGGTGAACCCGAACACCGCGTTCGTGACCTGCCCGGTCTTCGTCTTGAAGTTCTCGGCGGGCAGCGCGAAGAAGGCGCGGTAGGCCATCGAATGGCCGTCGATCAGCAGCAGCCGCCCTCGCTCGGCGGTCGCGGTCGCTGTGGCGTTGGCAACGGTTCGGTTCTCACTCGGGCTCACGGGGGCGAGTCTAGGCTGAGGGTCCGACACTCTTACGTGTCGCATAGGAAGAGGAGCTTTGCGTGACCGAGCGTGCCGCCGACACCGCGGTCGAAGGGTACGCCGGGATGGATCCCGCGGCCGCCGACCAGCAGCTGAACGACAAGATCGGGATGAAGCTGACCGAGGTCGGCCCCAAGCGAGTGGTGGGCACCATCCCGGTCGCAGGAAACCTGCAGCCCTACGGACTGCTGCACGGCGGCGCGAACGCAGTGCTCGCCGAAGCGCTCGGCTCGACCGTCGCGGCGTTGAACGCCGGCCCAGACCGGGCGGCAATGGGCCTGGAGCTGTCCTGCACGCACCACCGGGCCGTCCGCTCCGGGATCGTCACAGGCGTCGCGACTCCGTTGCACGTCGGGCGCGGCACCATCACCGCCGAGATCGTCATCACCGACGACCAGGGCCGCCGCACCTGCACCGCCCGCCTCACCTGCGTGGTCCGGGACCGGCCGCCAGGCGCCTGAGCCCCCTCCGCTTTAAGTCCGTGAATGGCACATTGAGGGTCTTAAAGGCCCTCAATGTGCCATTCACGGACTTCATCGCGGAAGCGAGCACTACGCGGCAGGGCCGTCCCGGCGGTTCGAGGGACGCGCGGGACAGCCCTGCCACTCACCGGATCGACGGGCCGTTGGGGAACGGCACCGGGGGAATGATCCGGCGTCCCGCGCCGGAGAGGGGGCACGGGAGTCTTGGGCGTCGCCGCGAAGGACCTGGGGGATCCTTCGCGGCCAGGGACGACCCGCCCCCTCGGCGGTTCGTTCCCGGTCGGGACCACTCACGACGCCGATGCCCCCGCTTCCGGCGGGGATCTCCATCCTGGTGCGTCCCGGCTCAGTCCCGATCAAGACGGCACGCCCGGTTTCCGCAGGTAATGGGTTGACTACGGGATCACTACGGGCATGATGGCGGCGGGGAAGACCGCCGTAGCCGGGAGGGCGGGCGGCAGGGGAGTTCGTCATGCAGGAATTTTGGGAACTGGTCGCAGCCCGGCGCCGGGCCGCGGGGATCACACAGCAGGAACTGGCCGGACAGGCCGGGCTGAGCGTCGGCGCGCTGCGCGACATCGAGCAGGGCCGGACGAAGCTGCCCCGGCCCGCGGCGGCCCGGCGGCTGTTCACCGCGCTCGGGCTGCCGGAGGCGGAACTGACGCCGTATCTCGCCGACCGGAGCAGGCCGGAAGCCGTCCGGTTCCGGGTGCTCGGCGGCCTGCGGGTCCGGGTCGGCGACCGCGCGGTCGAGCTCGGCCCGCCGAAGCAGCGCACCGTGCTCGGCGTCCTCGCCTTGTCCCCCAACACCTTGATCCACCGGGACGCCATCGCGGAGGCCGTCTGGGGCGGGCTGCTCCCGGCGGCGCCCGCGCGGCTGATCCCGACCTACCTTTCCCAGCTGCGCCAGGCACTGAGCCCGGCCCGTCGGGGCGCGCGCAACCTGATCGTCTCGGACGGCCCGCGCTACCGGCTGGCGGTCGCCGACGACGAGCACGACCTCCTGGAGTTCCGCCACCTGCTCCGCCGGGCGGCCGCGGCCGAGCCCGGGACGGCGGCCGGGCTGTACGAGCAGGCACTGGGGCTCTTCGACGACGAACCGGTCGCGGACCTCGACGGCCTGCACAGCCTGCCCGAGGTTGCCGCGATCCGGATCGAGCGGATCACCGCCGTGCTCGCCTTCGCCGATGTCGCGCTGAGCGTCGGCAAGCACGCGGCCGTCCTGCCGCACCTGCGCGTGGCAGCGGCGACGGAACCGCTGCACGGCGGCGTCCAGGCACGGCTCATGCGCGCGCTGGCCGCCGGTGGTCAGGTGCCCGCCGCGCTGCAGCACTTCCAGGCCGTGCGCCGCCGGCTGCGTGACGAGCTGGGCCTGGAGCCGGACGCCGAGCTTGTCGCGGCACACCAGCAGATCCTCCGGCAGGAGCCGTTCTTCCTGCGCGCGGAGGTGACCCCGGTGGTCCCGGCGCAGCTGCCCGCGGACACCGGCGACTTCACCGGCCGCGGGCCCGAGACGGCCCGGCTGCGCGAACTGCTCGACGGCGACGGCACCGCGACCACGGTCTGCGCGATCACCGGACCGGGCGGCATCGGCAAGACCGCGCTCGCCGTGCACGTCGCGCACCAGGTCCGGCACCAATTCCCCGACGGACAGCTGTATCTCGACCTGCACGGCGCACACCCCGCGCCCGTCCCGGCCAGCGACGCGCTGGCCGACATGCTGGGCGCCCTCGGCGTGCCGCGGACCCAGCTGCCGCCGACCGAGCACGAGCGGGCGGCCCGGTTCCGCAGCCTGCTCGCCGACCGCCGGATGCTCGTCGTGCTGGACAACGCCCGCGACCCGGCGCAGATCCGCTCGCTGCTGCCGGGTTCGCCGGGCAGCGCGGTGCTGGTGACCTCCCGGCACACGATGACCGTGCTGCCCGGGGTGAAGCTGTGCAAGCTGGCGCCACTCGCCGAGCCGGACGCGGCCGATCTGCTCTGCCGGGTCGCCGACGTCGAGCCGGGGTCGCCCGCGGCCGACGCCGCGAACGCGCTCGCCCGGCTCTGCGGCGGCCTGCCGCTGGCCCTGCGCGTCGCGGGCGCCCGTGCCGCCGAGGACGGGCTGACGTCGGTGGCCGACCGGCTCGCGGGCGAGGCCTGGCTGCGTGAGCTGGAGCTGGACGATCTGTCGGTGGCGGCGAACTTCGGCCTGAGCGTCGACCTGCTCGGCCAGACGCCCGACCACTCGGCCCGGCTGTTCCCCCGGCTCGGTCTCCTGCAGGCGCCGGACTTCGGGATCCCGGTGGCGGCGCGGCTGCTCGGCGTCTCGGAGACCGCCGCGTGGACCGCGCTGACGCACCTGGCCCGCGTCCACCTCGTCGACCAGCGCCCCGACGGCCGGTGCACGATGCACGACCTGCTGCGGATGTACGCCGCCGAGCGCGGTGCGGCACTGGACCCGAAGGCGCGGACGGCGGCGCTGCGGCGCGTCGTGCATTGGTACGTGGCGACCGGGCGCAACGCCGCGCTGCTCGGCCGGCCTCAGCAGACGTTCTGGGCCGACGACCGGGTCACCGACCCGGGCTCGACGTTCGAGACGATCGACGAAGCCCTCGCGTGGGCCGAGGACCAGCGAGAGACCCTCGTCGCGACCGTCCGACAGGCGCTCGGCGACCCGGAGCTCGGCGAGTGGGGCCTGCTGCTGGTCGAGGTGCTGTGCTTCGCCTTCGACGAGCGCGGCTTCAGCGAACAGTGGGAGCAGGTCCTCGAGCTGGCGTGCGCGACGGCGGAGCGGCTCGGCGACGTAGAGAAGGAACTGTATACGCTGCAGTGTCTCGGCCGGTCGGTCGCGAGCCGGGATCCGGCGGCGAGCCTCGCCATCTTCCGGAGGACGCTCGAGCACTACCGGTCGCTCGGGAACGTCAAGGGCGCCTCGTCGGCGTTGATCAACCTGGGCATCGGGCATCACCGGCTGGGCAAGCGCGCCGAAGCACTGTCCTGCTACGAGCAGGCACACGAGCACGTCCGCGGCGCCGGTTCGCGCGCCGAGGGCTACGCACTGGTCCACCTCGCCGGGGCTCACCTCGACCTCGGCCTGCTCGACCAGGCGCGCGAGGAAGCGCGGCGAGCCATCGACATCGCCCGCGAGCGCAGCGAACCCCACCTGGAGCTCGACGCCACCGACGCGCTGGCCCGCGCCTACCGGGCCGGGGACGACCTCGGCTCGGCCGTGGACGCGCACGCGTCGGCCGTGGCGCTGGCACGGGAACTGGCCGACGAGGAGCGCGAGGCCGTCGCGCTGGCCGGGCTGGGTGAGACGCACCTGGCCGGGCACGACGCGCTGACCGCGCTCTGCGTGCTGGCCAAGGCGGAGACGGTGTTCGAGGCGACCGGGCGGAAGTTCGCCCACGGCCGGACACTGCGGCTGATGGGCGAGGCCTACCACGCCGCAGGCGACCGCGCGGCCGGGCAAGCGCGGCTGCGCCGGGCCCTGAACGTGCTGGACCAGCTGGGCGTCCCGGACGCCGACGAGGTCCGCGCCCTGCTCGAGCACCTCTGATCGGGAGATCGACTTGGATCTGGACATCGCGCAGGTGCGGGCGTTCGTGGTGACCGCCGAACAGCGGCACTTCAGCCGCGCCGCGCAGTCGCTGTTCCTTACCCAGCAGGCGTTGTCCAAGCGGATCCGCAAGCTCGAGGACGCCTTGTCCGTCCAGCTCCTCGTGCGCTCGAACCGGGCCGTCGAGCTCACCGCCGACGGAGCGCGGTTCCTCCCGCACGCCAAGGAACTCATCCGCGTGGCCGACGCCGCCGTCGCCGCGATGGGCGCCGACGACCGGCCGTTGCGGCTCGACATCGTCGACAACCGCCTCTCCCCCATGTTCGTGCTGCGCCGACTCGCCGAACGCGAGCCGGGGCTGCGGATCGACCGGGTCCGCGGCGGCGGCTTCGCCAACGCCGTCGAGCCCCTGCTCAGCGGCGAACTGGACGTGGCGATCGGCCGCGTCACGGGCTTCGGGCGCGAACTGCCGGACGAGCTCGAACACCGGAGGATCCGGCTCGAACCGCTGGTCGCGCTGCTCGCCCCCGAACATCCGCTCGCCGGTTCGGAAGTACTGAAACTGACCGACCTGCGCGCCGAGGGCATCTGGCTGCCCTCGCACGGAGGCCCGACGGAGTGGCTTTCCTATATGCAGGAGCTCTGCGCGCGGTTCGAGGTGCCGATCGACGACTCCGGCGTCAGCTACGACCTGCGGCACACCCTGGAGCAGACGCGCTACGGCAAACAGCGCGTCACGCTGGCCGGCGCCGACATGGAGCTCGCGCCCGACCTCAATCTGAAGGTGCTGACGTTCGAGCCGTCACCGCTGTTCCCCTGGTCGCTGGTGTGGCGGCGCGGCAAGCAGTCCCCGGCGCTGCGCCGGCTGCTGGCGCTGGCCGGACGCACCAGCCGCGAAGAGGGCTGGTGCGCCTACGACCCCGAAGCCTGCTGGCTGCCCGCGTCAGACCTTGAGACGCTGTGAGAACCACTTCGTGAGCTCCGCGTCGACCAGCACGGCGCCCTCGGTCTGCGGTGCGGGCTCGATGCCCGGCGCCTCGGCCAGCTCGTGCGCCATGCCCGGGATGATCACCTGCTCACCCTTCCCACCGAGCGCGGCCACCAGCGCCGCGGCGGGCTCGCGGATCGCCACGTCGTCGTCCTCGCCGATCACCATCAGCAGGTCGGCGTGGATCTCGGCGGCGCGGCGCACGTAGTCGTAGCGCTCGGCGACCGCCCGCGACGCGTCGCTCCAGTGATAGGTGACGTCATAGATGCGCTGGTTGGCGATGACCACCGGCGCCAGCTGGGTCACCGGGTTCACCAGCGCGGCCGCGGCGATCTCGACCTCGCCCCGGGTGAGCACCTCCAGCGCGACCTCCCCGCCCGCAGAGCCGCCGACCACGCCGACCGGACCGTCCACGACGGACAGCCGGGCTCGCAGCTCGGCGACCGCGCCCGGGAACTCGGCGGCGGCCTGTTCGGTGACCGGCTCGTAGACGTTGATCACGGCATCCTCGTTGGCGAGCTTGAAGAACTCCTCAAGGCCACCTCGAGGCAGCCGCTTCCCGAACATCGGCATCCCGAGGTGCACCTTCCAGGCCTGCAGCCCGGTCATCGGGACTGCCGCTGCCATCGCCTGCTCGGTGCACGGCGGCGACATCATGTGCCAGGTCAGCACCAGCGGCGCCGGGGCGTCGCGGTCCGACGGCGGCAGCGCCACGAACGGCACCCCGTTGGCCACGCCTTCGATGACTTCCTGACCCGCGATCTGCATCGTCTTCTCCCTGTCCCGTGAGTTCCTGCACTGAGCAAACCGCGCGCGCCCGGTACCGGTCCAACAGCCTTTGCGGCGTCGACGACAACCGATGGTTGTGCTCGGAGCGCACCATCGGGCGACTTTTCGGGTTGATCACCCCGACCCGGTTCCCTCCGTCGGAGCCGCACTCCCGTGGCCCCATGATGCAGATCCGGCACTCGCCGATCCGGTGGTCCGAGCCGCGCGTCGGACCGCGTCATGGCGGCGAAACGGACGTAAGGTGCGTCCCTACGGCGGTGCCCCCGCCGAGCACGGCGAGCCAGGGTGAACTGCGGATCACCAGGAAAACGGCCACACAGGGTCCGCTGAAAAATTGGATGACATACCGACGAAACAAGGTTGTCACCCATTCGGCAAACAGTTGCCGGAGCTCATCAGCACTGCGTGACCAGGGCCGGAGCTTGCCGAGGGGGCACTCGCCTTTTCGTGCAATTCGTATCGGTTGCGACCGTCACGATGTGGACACAGAGTAGTGAGGCCGCCTGTGCAGACGCCGGGCATCAGGGATATCTTCCTGCCCTAACCTAGCCCCTGTGTCGGGGGCAACGCCTACCGGCGGCTGGTTGGTCATGGGAGGTAGTCGGTGTCAGGAGTGCGTTTTGGACGGGTCTTCGCCCTCGCGGCGGCGACGTCGCTGGCTTTGGCGGGCTGCGCCGGCGGCGGCAGCGGGTCGTCCAGCAGCGGAAGCACGTTGAAGATCGGTTTCATGGGTGACCTCACCGGTGAGAACTCCGGGATCGTGATCCCGCCCCGCAATGGCGCTCAGCTCGCCATCGACGAGTACAACGCCACGAACCCCTCGGTCAAGCTGGAGCTGAAGCCCTACGACAGCCAGGGCAAGCCCGACCAGGCGACCGCGCAGATCACGACCGCGATCGGGTCGGACAAGATCACCGCGCTGATCGGCCCGGCCTTCTCCGGCGAGTCGAAGGCCATCGGCGGCCAGCTCGAGCAGAACAAGATCCCGAGCGTGTCGCCCTCGGCGACCAACCCGGGCCTGGCGAAGAACAACTGGTCCTACTGGCACCGCGTCGTGGCCAACGACGACGACCAGGGCCCCGCCATCGCGAACTTCCTGATCACGGCGAAGTCGCCGAAGTCGGCGTACGTCATCTCGGACGACCAGGAATACAGCGTCGGCCTCGCGGACGCGTTCGAGAAGACCTTCAAGGGCAAGAACATCACGGTTCAGCGCGACAAGTTCCCGAAGGACGCGCCGGACTACTCCTCGACCGTACAGAAGGTCAAGGCGGCCAACCCGGACATCATCACCTTCGGTGGCTACTACGCGCAGGCCGGCCCGCTGCTCAAGCAGCTCCGTGACGGCGGCGTGAAGGCCATCTTCGCCACCGGTGACGGTTCGCTCGACCCGCAGCTGATCTCGGGTGCGGGCGCCCAGGCCGCCGAAGGCGCTGTCATCGGCTGCCCGTGCAACATCCCGGACGCGAGCACCCCGAGCGACTTCGCCACCAAGTACAAGGCGAAGTTCAACGTGGACCCGGCGATCTACGCGACCGAGGGCTACGACGCCGCGACCGCCATCATCAACGCGGTCAAGGCGGGCAAGACCACCGGCGAGGCGATCAACGACTTCCTCAAGACCGAGGACTTCAAGGGCGTCTCGAAGCAGATCAAGTTCAAGGCCAACGGTGAGCCCGAGACCGCTGCGATCAACGTGTACCAGGTAGTCAGCGGCGCCATCAAGAACCTCGGCGCGTCGACCGAAGCCAAGATCACCGGCTGACGAAGCGGGAATAGCACATGACGGGAGCGGGGGCGCTGTGATGACCACAGCACCCCCGCTCCCGGCCCGTATCCCCTGTCCTCGCCCTGTCCCGTAAGGCGTTCACGACATGTTGCAGAACCTGCAAGACCAGTTTCTCGGCAGCACTATCGGCGGACTGGTTCTCGGCTCCATCTACGCCCTCGTCGCCCTCGGCTACACAATGGTCTACGGCGTCCTGCGGCTGATCAACTTCGCCCACTCGGAAATCTTCATGATCGGGACGATGACGTCCCTGTTCATCCTGACCAGCATCGCGACCTCCGGCAACATGGCGCTGGGCATCGGCGCGATGATCCTCATGCTGCTGTTGCTCATGCTCGCCTCCGCGCTCGTCTCCGGCGGCTCCGCGGTGGTGCTCGAGCAGGTTGCCTACCGGCCGCTGCGCAAGCGCGGCTCGTCCCGGCTCGCGGCCCTGATCTCCGCGATCGGCGCGTCGATCTTCCTGCAGGAGCTCTTCGCGCTGGTGATCATTCCGGAGGTCTTCGGCAAGTCGGGCCGCGTCCCGCAGGCCGCGCCCCGGTTCGTCGACCGCGACACGCTGTTCCCGGTCGGCAACGCCGTCGTCCGCACCGACCAGGTCCTCGTCATCATCGGCGCGGTGATCGTCATGGTGGTGCTGGACCAGCTGGTCCGGCGGACCCGCATCGGCCGCGGCATCCGGGCGACCGCCCAGGACCCCGAGGCCGCCGTCCTGATGGGTGTGTCCATCGACCGGATCGTGCGGATCACCTTCCTGCTGGGTGGCGCGATGGCCGGTGTGGCCTCCGCGCTCTACCTGATGGAAATCGAAAACACCGGCTACCGCGTCGGTTTCGTACTCGGTATCAAGGCGTTCACCGCGGCCGTGCTCGGCGGTATCGGAAACCTGCGCGGCGCGCTTCTCGGCGGCGTCGTGCTCGGCCTCATCGAGAACTGGAGCGCGATCTTCTTCGGCTCCGAATGGAAGGACGTCACCGCATTCGTGGTGCTCGTGCTCGTCCTCATGTTCCGCCCCACCGGCATTCTCGGTGAATCCCTCCAGCGAGCTCGCGCGTGAAAGGCGACGGTGTGACTACACAGGAAAACACGCGCCGCTCGTTCCACCCGGTCAACGGGGCGCGGGAATGGTGGGGGCACGCGCCGATCTGGCAGCGTTACCTCGTCTACATCGCACTGATCGTGTTCGCGCTGATCCTCCCGGCGCCCGTGATCGGCTCGTTCATGTCGCCCGCCTCGGACTGGACGAGCGTCCTGATCTTCCCGATCGGGACCTACATCCTGCTGGCGATCGGCCTGAACATCGTGGTCGGCCTGGCCGGCATGCTGGACCTCGGGTTCGTGGCGTTCTTCGCGATCGGCGCCTACACGGTCGCCATCTTCGGCACGAAGTTCGGCTGGAACGTGTGGCCCACGATCCTGGTCGGGATCGTGCTCGCCGCCGTTTCGGGCGTCATCCTCGGCGCCCCGACGCTGCGGCTGCGCGGTGACTACCTCGCCATCGTGACGCTCGGCTTCGGAGAGATCGTCCGGATCGTCGCGAGCAACACCGACGGGATCGGCGGCGCCCGCGGCATCACGAACATCCCGCACCCGTCGTCGCTGTTCGGCATGGAGTTCCTGCTCGACCCGGCGCCGTACTACTACCTGATCCTGGTCGCGATCGTGCTGGTGATCGTCTTCTCAGTGCGGCTGCAGAAGAGCCGGGTCGGACGGGCGTGGGCCGCGATCCGCGAGGACGAGGACGCCGCCGAGCTGATGGGCGTGCCGACGTTCAAGTTCAAGCTGCTCGCCTTCGCGATCGGCGCGATGATCGGTGGTTTCGCCGGCGGCATCTACGCCAGCAAGGCGGTGTTCATCGCCCCGGACAACTTCCCGTTCATCCTGTCCGCGACGATCCTCGCCGCGGTCGTGCTGGGTGGCGCAGGCAACCTGCCCGGCGTCATCCTCGGCGCGTTCCTCGTGGCCTGGATCCCCGAGCGGCTCCGGGCCGTCGAGTGGCTGAAACACCTGCTCGGCGACCGTGACCCGGCGGAGTTCCGCATCCTGCTGTTCGGTGCGGTACTGGTGCTGATGATGGCGTTGAAGCCCGAAGGACTTCTACCCTCACGACAACGAAAAGCCGAGCTACGGGAAGGTACCGGCGGCCTGGGCTCGCTCGGCGCCGAAGTGGCGGGCCCCGACACCGAAGCCCCGGCGGAGGTGGCCAAGTGACCCCCTTGCTCGAGTTCGACAACATCACGATGCGCTTCGGCGGTGTCACGGCGTTGCGCGAAGTGAACGTCACCATCAACGAGGGTGAGATCTTCGCGCTGATCGGCCCGAACGGCGCCGGCAAGACCACGGTGTTCAACGTGGTCACCGGCGTCTATCAGCCGACCGAGGGCCAGGTGCGCTTCGCAGGCGACCAGATCAACGGCATGAAGCGGTTCCAGGTCACCAAGCGCGGCATCGCGCGGACGTTCCAGAACATCCGGCTGTTCCACAACATGTCGGCGATCGAGAACGTCATGGTGGGCGCGGACGCGCACCACAAGACCGGCGCGATCGGCGCGGTGCTCGGCCTGCCGTGGCACCGCAAGGAGGAGAAGCGGGGTCGCGAGCACGCTCGCGAACTGCTCGACTTCGTCGGCATCGGCAAGGTGGAGCACGAAACCGCGAAGAACCTCTCCTACGGCGACCAGCGCCGGCTGGAGATCGCGCGGGCGCTGGCCACCGATCCGAAGCTGCTGCTGCTCGACGAGCCCGCGGCCGGCATGAACCCGGCGGAGAAGAACGCCCTGCAGGCCCTGATCCGCAAGATCCGGGACGACGGCCGGACCGTGCTGCTCATCGAGCACGACATGGGCCTGGTCATGCACATCAGCGACCGGCTGGCGGTGCTCGACTTCGGGCAGAAGATCGCGGAAGGGCTACCCCACGAGGTGCAGAACAACCCGAAGGTGATCGAGGCGTACCTGGGGGTGTCCGAAGATGCTTCTTGAGGTCGAGAACATCAACGTCCACTACGGCAAGATCGCGGCCCTGAAGGGCATGAGCATCCAGGTCGACGAGGGCGAGATCGTGTCGCTGATCGGTGCCAACGGCGCCGGTAAGACCACGACGCTCAAGACGATCTCGGGGCTCCGCCCGCTCACCAGCGGCCGGATCCTGTTCAACGGCCAGGACATCTCGAAGACGCCGGGGCACAAGCGCGTGCTGCTCGGCATCGGCCAGTCGCCCGAGGGCCGGGGCGTGTTCCCCGGCATGACGGTGCAGGAGAACCTCCTGATGGGTGCCTACACCCGCAAGGACGACCTCCAGGCCGACCTCGACGAGGTCTACGGGCTGTTCCCGCGGCTGGCAGAGCGCAAGACGCAGTTCGGCGGCACGATGTCCGGTGGCGAGCAGCAGATGATCGCCATCGGCCGCGCGCTGATGACCAAGCCGAAGGTGCTCCTGCTCGACGAGCCGTCGATGGGCCTCGCGCCGATGCTGATCGCGCAGATCTTCGACATCATCCGGGAGATCAACAAGCGCGGCACGACGGTGCTGCTGGTCGAGCAGAACGCCCAGCAGGCGCTCAAGCTGTCCGACCGGGCCTACGTGCTCGAGACCGGCCAGGTGGTCAAGAGCGCCCGCGGGGCCGACCTGCTGGACGACCCTCAGGTCCGGGCCGCCTACCTCGGTGGCGACCTGGGCGTCTGACGTCCGTGAGCTGAAGGACGCCTTCAGTGGATCTGATCCACTGAAGGCGTCCTTCGCTGTATTGAGCGCGCTGAAGGCGTCCTTCAGCCCAGCTTGATGTCAGTGCCGGTGAGGTTCTTCATGTCGGTGATCGACGGGCCGCCGAAGGCCCGCAAAGCCACCGGCTTGACGTCCTTCGGGATGTCCCAATAGAGGTCGAACTCAACGCGCACACCGTGCCCCAGGTCGAACTGGGCGGGCTGGCGCTTGATGATCATCGCCTGCTCCTCCGGCGGATGCGCGGTGCCCTTGTCGTCGACCAGCAGCTGGCGCTTGGTGTCGAACAGGACGCTCGACGTGCCGGTGCTGGTCACCACCAGCCGCAGCCGCACGAACTGCCCCTTGGCCGGGAACTCCGTGTGGCTGCCGGTGATGCTGGGCAGGCCCGCGGCCAGCCCGAGCAGGGTGAACTCGGTGTCGCCGTTCTTCGCGGGCGGCAGCTTCAGCGCGGTCTCGTCCGGCCGGACGGTCCGCGGCGGCAGCTCGTAGGTCGTGGGAGCCGGAGTACTCGGTTCGGACGCCGAGCACCCCGCGGCCACCAGCACGGACACGACGGCGGGCAGCAGCAGAAGACGGGTTCGCACCGCCTGATTCTGCCGCTCCCCGGCCTTCGCGACCAGGGAGATCAGGTCCCGATGCTCTCCACGACAGCCTCGGCGACCGCCTTCATGGTCGTCCGGCGGTCCATCGCAGTGCGCTGGATCCAGCGGAACGCGTCGGGCTCGGTCAGCCCCTGGCGGCTCATCAGCAGGCCCTTGGCCCGGTCGATGACCTTGCGGGTCTCGAGCCGGTCGGTGAGCCCGGCGACCTCGGCCTCGAGCGCCTGCAGCTCGGAGAACCGGCTGACGGCGAGCTCGATGGCAGGCACCAGGTCACGCTTGGCGAAGGGCTTGACCAGGTAGGCCATCGTCCCCGCGTCACGGGCCCGCTCCACCAGGTCACGCTGGCTGAAAGCGGTGAGAATCACGACCGGAGCGATCCGGTCGCCGGTGATCTTGGCCGCGGCCTCGATACCGTCCAGCTTGGGCATCTTGACGTCGAGGATCACCAGGTCGGGCTTGAGATCGGCGGCCAGCGCGATGGCCTGTTCGCCATCCCCCGCCTCACCCACGACCTCGTAGCCCTCTTCGCGAAGCATTTCGACAAGGTCCAGCCGGATGAGCGCCTCGTCCTCGGCGACGAGCACCCGACGCTGCGGCACGGTAGCGGTACCGTTGGCCTCGGTAGCCTGATCGGTCACCGGGGTCCTCCTGAAGACTCGGCGGGACAAAAATCGCGGCAGCCCGCGAACCTGAAGCCTACCGGGAACGATCCAGAAGCCAGAGATGGCGTTCACCACGTAGTGGTCCGCGCGACACCCGCCGACGAACCTCACCCGATGATCCCGTAGAGTCACGACGTCCCGCCCCCGTAGCCCAACTGGCAGAGGCAACGGATTCAAAACCCGTCCAGTGAGAGTTCGAATCTCTCCGGGGGCACCCATCCTGACCTGCGAAAACAGCTTCCTGAGCAGGTCAGATCCGAGCGACGATCTGCGCCGCAATGTCCGGTTGTGTACGGCGGGAACCGGTCGGCTACGTCTATTCGCGGTCTATTCGCGGTCTACTTTTCGTCGGCTCCGAGGCCGCCGACGAGCGGGTAGCTGGCCGCCTGTCCCGTCTCCGGCGAGCCGGAGACGGCCGTAGTGGGAGGCGGCGTCCTGGCCATGGCACCTGTTTTCCCTGTCAAGTCTGTTTGTGTTGCGTGGTGCGGGTCCGGCAAGTCGGCTCCGCTAATATCTCTCGCCTATCTCGGTCACACAGAGTTAAATATCCTGGTCTGTGATCGGCGAGTTAGGCGGCGGTAATGCGGGCATCTGACTTCTTCTTCGAGCTCGAACCTGACGCGTTCGGGTTGGACGGCGAGCCCGTGTCGCCCCCGTTGAATGTGGAGCTGGTCGAGGCGCTGCGTCGAGGTGCGCTCGACGGGATCCCCGACGCTTCGGCGGCCATCGCGCTACTCGACCTGGTCTATGACCAGCTGCAGGGTTATGGGACTGACAGTTCTCAAACCCTTGTGGATTCAGAGATCGAGCTGGCGATCAGGACCTTGGAGAAGGTGACGGACCGCGTCGGCGTTGTGCTGAAGGTGCCGTTTCGCGACTTCACGAGGTTCCGGTCGTACTGGCTGCGGAACGATGCGTCGGGGTCCTGGCAGGCCCGCCGCCACCTCTTGGAGAACCTGTTCGAACCGGCGCGGGAACGCTTGCTGGTGCTGGAAGCCGGGCCCCTCGATGCTCGGTTGCCACAGAAGTCGATCGCGGACCTGCGGGATCCTTCCGCGATTCAGGAACAGCTCCAGAGGATCCAGCGGGCACTCGGCTACGACCCGGCGCTCGTCATCGGCAGCGCGAAAGAGCTCATCGAGAGCACCGCGAAGACGGTCTTGATCGAGCGAGGCCTGCCCGTCGACGACAAGGCCGATATCCCTGCTTTGGTGCGCGAGGCTCACCTCGCCCTCGGTCTCCATCCGAGCTCGCATGCGCCCGGGCCGGACGGCAGCGACGCGGTCAAGCGGATCTTGGGGGCGGTGGCCAGCGTCGCAGTCGGCGTGGCCGAGCTCCGTAACCGGGGTTTTGGGACGGGGCATGGCCCAGCGGGTCAACGGGTTGGGCTCGGCATGCGACACGCGCATCTCGCGGCGAACGCCGCGATCACGTGGTGCCAGCTGATGCTCGACACCCTCGCCGACGACCAGGCCCCATGGCGAAAGAGCTCGCCGTAACCGGCCTCCGCCGCCGAGACCCGCCACCCGCCCAAAGATCAACTCAACAAGATCGACCGCCCGAACCGATAACTAGGCATGACGACCTCGGGTTTGCCGATCCCCAGCTGGTTGGGGTGGACGGCCACTGCGGCGCCTTTCGTGACTTCGTGGGAGGGCGTTCTGCTGGTAGTAGCCCTGCCCGCTCTCGGACTGCTGCGCGAGGTAGTCAGGAATTGGCAGCGTCACGGACAGGTGAAGATGATCTTGGAGACGGGCTCCCCAGGGACCGTCGTCGCCTCCAAGACAGAGCAGGGCCGGAAGGCGGAGACATTTATCGTGCTGGTAGGTGACGGTGACCTTGCCCCGGGGCAGCAGATGGTGACGAGGTTTCTGCGTTGAGTGACCGGGCCGGAGAAGCCGGCGAAAGCGCAGGGAAACTTGTCACCGGCCTGCATCGGCAGTTCGCGCGCCGAGTCCATGCCCGGGCATTCAAGGCGTTCCAGTGCAAGTCACGGGCCGACATCGTCGTGACAGAGACCTTCTGGGCCGCCTTCTTGCAGTACGAGCGCGATCTCGGCGGCGCGGTCGCTAGCAAGTTGTTTGACCAAACCCCCGAACGACAGCTCAAGTGGTTACTGAAAGTGGCGAACCGCAAGATCATTGACGAGTTCCGGACGGCCGCCAGGAGAGAGCCGGAGAGTCTCACCGCCGACGTTGACGACCAAGTTGGGCCTGTCAGGGATGTGTCCAGCGCCCAGGAAGACGCGTTCACGGCAAATGAGACGTCAGCGGCGCTCTGGAAGACGATCTCCGGCTGCCTGACCCCCAACGAGCACCGAGTAGCTTTCCTGAGCTTCGAAATGGGCATGCCGGATGCCAAGATCGCCGAAGATCTGGGCATGAGTCCCGGGACCGTTCGAAGCCATAAGAGCCGGGCAAGAGAGAAGATCGAGAAGGCCATCGACGCGAAGATCATCTGGTCTGACGAAGCGGAGACGACGACCAGCAGGACGGAGGAAGAGGAATGAGCAAGCCGCAGAACACGAACAACGCCATGCCCGTCGAGCCGGTGACGATCCGGGCCGCGTATGAGGGCGTCGATGACTACCTGGTTGAGCGCGGCACTGGCTTCGACGAGGCTAAGAGTCTGAGCATGATCAGGGCTCGGATCAACCCGCCTGCGGCCGAGACCGGGAGGGAGGAGGAGACGGAAACAAACAGGCGGCCGTCCTCTCCGGTTGCAGTCGAACCGCGCCGGCCTCGTCGCCTGGGTCTTATGCTGGCCGCGGCCGTGGCCGTCAACACCGCCGCGGTAGGCATTCTGCTGGCGGACAAGCTGGGGGCTCCCGGGGCATGGTCACCAGTGATGATCGCCTTGATCGTCTTCTCTGGCTTGGCCATCTGCGCTTTGGTCGTGGTCGTGGGAGCACACACATTGGACCAGGTTCGGTTGCGTAGCAGACGAAGTCATGCCCGTGCCCGGGAAGCATCGAACAGTCTGCGACGCCCGGTGCAGGACACTGGATCACCGAGGCGTTCCCTAATGTCAGCGCCGAACTGGCGGTGGGCGGTGCAAGCCTTCATGTTCGCAACGGCCTCGCTAGCCGCGACAAAGGGGACAGTCTGGCCGCTTGTCGCACTCGCTGGAGCGTGCGTCATCGGGCTAGGACTCGTTGCGCTGGCGACTTCAGTTGCTGTGTTCGCGGCCAGCGGATCCCGCCGTGCTGATGGCCTCCGTGCGCTGAGCATTCTTGTAAGTGAAGACACAACGGTGGTGCGAAAACGACGTCAGGGGATTGGCGCTGCCGCTGAGAAGGAGCCTCAGCGGCCTGACACGTCACCATGATGAGTTGGGCGTTCACTTGCCAGGCCCGTGCTTAGGGCGGACGTTGTTGAGTTGGGAGGCTGAGGCTCGGAGTTGCTCATTCTCGACCTCGAGTACTTGAACGACACGGGCGAAGGACTCGTTCGCAGCGCGAAGCTTGGTGAGCTCGGTTTGCGCCTCGGCGAGCCGACGTTGAGCGGTGGTCAGGTCGTCGCGGAGCTTGCGTTCGCTGGCGGACACGTGTCCTTGGGCGCGGACACGGGCGTAGAAGTCGTCTTTGAGGTCGGTGTGGCCGTGAGTCAGGACGTGCCGTTTGACGTCGGCGTCGATGACCAATGAGACGACGGTGAGGGCGCCGTCGGAACGACGTGGTGTGCCTTGGAGCAGATGCTCGATCGCAGCTCGGATGTCGTCCCGTTCGCGAATTGTGGTCATCGGAGGTCCTTGTCGATGGTGATGCGGTTGTTCTGGTGCTGCTGCGCGAGCTGGTTCACCTCGTCGGCTTTCTGCTGAAGCCGTTCGGCGATCGGCTGAGGAACGGCGGGTGAGCCGGCTTGCGCAGCAAGTCGGTCGGCGTGCTCGAGCAGGTGGCTGGCGTGGCGGTCGGTGCGGGCGATGTTGGCGCAGGTGCTGACGCAGCGGTCGAGACTGGGAGCTGTGGTCTTGTTGCTGCGGTTGGGGTTGCAGAGGGCACGGGAAGGGTCGTAGTTGCAGATCAGGTACGCCTGTTTGTTCTCGAAGACGGCCATGGCGGGGTCGGCGAGCAGATTCTTGGCTTGCCGGGCCGTAGTGATCATGCCGCCGAAGCGGTGGTGTTGTTCAGTGGCCTCGTTGATCAGGCGCCGGGCGGCGGGTCCGGAGATGCCTTCGCCGTCGTGCAGGGCTTCGTGGATGTCGCTGAGGTGTTCGGCAACGGTGCGTGCGGTCTCGATGTCGAGCAGATTGTGGATGCCGCCGCGGGAGCGGGATAATGGTGACGTCAGATATTCAAACCGTCCGAATGGGTGCGACGTCAGGGTTCTTGGCGACGTGTTCGTGGGCTGCTGCCCTCCGTGTTTTGTCTGCGGCCGATAGGATGGCGATCATGGCGATTCGTGCGGCGGTGTTCGACATCGGTGACGTACTGGAGATCGCGCCCGACCTTGGGGTCGGCAGGCGGTGGGAGGCCAGGCTCGGTCTCGCGGAGGGCGAGGTCAGCCGACGACTGGCTGACGTCTGGGCAGCCGGGGCCATTGGCGTGGTCACCGAGGATGAGGTGTGTCAGGCGATCAGCGATCGACTCGGCGTTGCCAGGGAACAGGCCGAAGCGATCATGGCGGATGTCTGGGAGCAGTATCTGGGCACCGGCAACACCGAGTTGATCGAGTATTGCCGGGGCCTGCGCCCGCGCTTTCGGACCGGCATCCTGAGCAACAGCTTCGTCGGCGCCCGGGAACGGGAGCAGGCCGCATACGGGTTCGAGGACCTCGTAGATGACATCGTCTACTCGCACGAGGTCGGCATGAGCAAGCCAGATCCACGGATCTACGAGCTCAGCTGCGCGCGGCTCGAGGTCCGCCCCGAGGAAATGATTTTCCTCGACGATATGGAGCCCAACATCGCCGCTGCCCGTGCGGTCGGCATCCACGGAATCCACTACCGGGACAACGCTCAGGCAATCGCCGAGATCGAGGAGCTGCTGACGCCAGCCGGTGATTGAACCGGCCTGGGAACCTTCTGCTCATGGATTCGCGGCAACACGTTCAGCCTCAATCGCCTCCTTGCGCCGTCGTTCCCGCCGGCGCGTCCTCGTCGAAAGTGTTCAGCGGTTGCGACGGCCGACGTCAGCCGCAAATCTCCTGGTCAACGCCATGCTTGTGGCGGTGTCAGGCCAGGCTCAAATCCGGCCGCAGATCAGGCGACCAGCGCATACATGCCCGTCTGATGCAATTCCTGAGGGTTGGCGTAGCCCTCGCTGATCAGGGTGCGCATGTGCCCGTATTGGATCGCAAGGACGACTAGACCGCCCGGTCGACGAGCGAAGTGCCAAAGCCAGGGTGTGACGGAGACGTCCGATGCCGATTCGGGCGTCCGGATCTGGGTGGACGAGTTCGGCGTCGCGAACGTGTTGATCCAGGTGATGAACGACTCGACGCGGTTGGCCATGGTCGTGGTGGCGATCGAGCGGCCCGCGCGGCGTTTCGGCATGCGCCGGTCGTGCGTGACCGCGTCGAACAGCAACCCGTCACCGACGAAGCTTTCCAGGACGCGGATTGGCGGTGACGACCTGGGCGATCAACCGATGCGGTGACAGCTCGTAGCACGACTACGAGGGCGACGTCGTAGCTCGCGTCCCCTTTCTACTCCTCATCCTCTGGGAGGCCGAGGAATCGGGCGATCTTCGCCAGAGCTACCTCTTCCAGTCCTGCAAGCACCTTGGCGTAGACCTCATGGAGCACTGCCACCGAGTGCCCGGCCCACGCGGCGATCTGAGCGGGCTGCACGCCGGCGGCCAACCATGTCGACACACACGCGTGCCGCAGATCGTACGGACGCCGGGCCAGCGGCGCCCGGTATTCCTCCGGAGTCAGCACTGCCTTGCGGGCCTTGTCCCACACCCGCGCCAGGGTCGACTCGGCGACATCGCCACCATCCATGCTCCGGAACAGCCGGCCATCGTCGACGACGCCGTACTCCTCGATGTGGCGGTGCAGCATCGCGGTGAGCGGCGGCGGACACGGCACCGGCCGCACCTCACCCTTGGCCCGCTGCTTGAGCTGCCGGCGGTCGCGACGGTCGCCGGTGTCCGTCCACGCCGCGCCCGCGATCGGCGCTGTCTCCGACAACGGCAGTTCGCCCCAGCCCTTGCGCGGCAGCTTCAGGTCAACGTCGCGGAGCATGACCGCCTCCTCCGGCCGGAGCGCCGAGTAGTACATCGTCGCGAAGCACGCGACCAGCCGCGGCCCAGACGAGCGGCGCTCCACGATCACCGGCTCGGACGAGCCCGCCGGTACCCGCATCACTTTCTGGTCCGCTACTGCGGCCAGCAACTGTGGTCCCTGCTTCGTGTTGACCACCACGCGGGTGTCGATCGCCCGAACCCGCTTGGGTGCCGTCCACTTCACCTCGGGCAGCCGGTTCTTCACCAGCAGGTCCTCCACCGCGTATTCGAGGGCGTTGAACACGACGGCACGCTTGCGGTAGACAGTCTTCGCCGCAGCGGCCTTCCCATCCATCTTCAGCGCAAGCTGGTCGAGCACGCCCCTGAGCGTCGTGAGATTGTCCAGCCGCGAAACGTTGACCGTGTTCGAACCCAGCCACCGCAGCGCGTCCTCGACGTGCGGGGGTTTGCTCGCATCGCGCCGGTTGGTGTTGAACGCCCAGCCCGTCATGGCCCTGCGCAGCACTGCGTCGTCTGGCTTCCCGCGTCGGCTCGCCAGCAGAGCCAACGTCGCCGTTGCCAGCGCGTCGGCGTTGCCGCTGCGCGACTTCGCGGCTGCGCGGCGCCACTTCATGTCCACATACGCCTGGGCGAAGGTGAACCACGGCTGATCGTTCAGCACTCGCGCCATCGATACCGGGAGACCGTCGATGACCCGGAATGCCTCTCCGTTGCGCTGGGCCACGATCAGGTTCGAGCGGAAGCTCTCCGCCAACGTCGAGGTTGCATAGGTCTCCGGGAATACCTTGCCCGCAACGATCCACCGAACAACGTAGGACTTCTTCCTCGGTTTGCCATCCTTACGCGGTCGCCCGTTCTTTACCAGCACGTCCCAGATACGCACATCGAAGGTCGTCTCCGTCACGCAGAGGCCTCCGGTCGACTGGGTGATTGTGTCCGTCAGAACCGACCGCACATGTCAGGGGCTTTTGGCCCCGCTAGTCGATCACTGTCATGATCGATGTCGCTCAGAAGCGACCGCACTGGTGCCGTCCTCGTGGCTGATGTCGGCCATGTTTGCCGTTGCCGGGAAGGTTGTCGCGCTGTCATCGAGGTCTGCCCAGATGCGGATTTCTGCCACGGAAGTCAGTTCGGTCAGGTTGACGGAGTGCGGTCGGTGGGTCTAGGCGTGCATGATCTCGGCCGCCAGCACGACCCTGCGCGCAAGCCAGCTGACCGGCCCTGGCGATCGCGTGGCTGTTCGCCGATCTGGACCTAGACTGACCAGTAAATGGATCACTGAGGAGTATCGGGGGCGGCGGTCCTGGCGATAGCGATCCGTCGCTCGGGCCGGGTCGGCATGCGGAGCGTGATGGGGAGGATGACGCGATATGGATGAGTTGCTGGTGGAATTCTGCCGAAACGGGAAACTCGGGCCTTTGGTCTTGGGCATGTCCCCATCTGATGTGGTGCAACGCATCGGGAAGCCTGGAAGGATCAAGAACGGGCAAGGCGACGATTGTTTCCAGTGGTACCGCTACTCTCCGGTCAAACTCACTATGAGGTGCTTCAGCAGGGAATCCAAGACCCGGCGGGGGGCTGGGCTGGACCTTGTGCTGGCCGGCATCGGCATCGAGTTCAGCGGGGGCGAACCGTTGATCCTGCCTGAGGCAATCACCCCTAGGCCCATCGCATCAGCAGCATCGCTGCGGCTGGCGGACACACACCGCCTCCTCGCCGAGCGCGGCGTCGAGATGATCCGCGACCGCGACCAAGCGCTGTGGCGGCCCCTCAACGAGGTAGGTGTCCGGGTGGTGAGCGACAACGACGGGTTCGTGTCACAAATATCCGTCGGGTGGTGGCCCATGCCTGGGGGTTGGTTCTACTCCGAAGAGAACGAGGCAGGAGTCTGGGTGGCTGGGCCCTCAGCGACGTAGCCCAGTGTGAAGACGAAACGGTATCGGTCAAGCAGAACCCCGTATCAGAGCAGACTGTCGATGACAGACGGACATCCTTCACTGACAACGGGCAATGCTCCTCGCATCGGCCGAATGCTGCCAGGATCGAGGGAAGCTCGACTCGGCCCCATAGTCCGACTTGGTCTCGCCGACGGACTGCATAGGCAACCTGGGTCGCGCGTCCGTCTCTGCTGAAACGCCAGCTCCCGGGCGGCCTTCCCGCGGCCCGGCAGCTGCAAGACCGCACACAACGACCAACGCGAAATGCGTCCAGGACCACGCAGTCGCCATCAGCATCGGACCCGACGGCTGGTACATCCCGAAGAACCCAGACCAGCCCGGCCTGAGCAAGATCACCAGCGAGTGTCTCCTACAGGCCTTCGGCGGCAACTAGGGCGACCTGGCCCACGACGACACGCAGTCCCCGGACCGCGAGCGGACTGTGTGCTCACGGTCTGGGGACAACCGCATCGAGCCGATAGCTCTCCATTACTGCTTCGGCGACAACCACGTCCTGCCACGACATTCCCACGCTCTTGAAGACGACGGTCCGGTCTGCGTCGACTACTCGCTTGCCTCGCACGACGTCCACCATCGGGATCAGCTCGTCAGGGCGAAGATGGCCCTCGCGTCCGGCCAGGACGACGTCCCCGGCTTCCCGGAGAGCCGTGCGCACGTCTTCGACGATGACGTCGGCACGGGCCATCAGCGGACCGTCCAGCTCACGAACCTCGGGCTCATGAGATCCGACCGCGATCACCACAGCGCCGTCAGCCAGGCGCGCGGAGTCGAACAACGGGGCGGGCGCACTGGTAGCGCACACCACGACATCCGCTCCCTGAAGGCGCGTGTTCACGAAAGGATCCGAGACAGAGACAACGCGGCCGCGTCCTGGTTTGTGTTGACGGGCTCGCTCCGGCTGGCGAACGACATACGTGATGTCGGCCAGCTCGATCGAGTCACAGGCTTCGAGTGCCGCCACATGGCCGATCGCCTGGGGACCCATACCGAAGACCACCACCGCGATCGGCCGGGTGAATCTGGACAGCACCGGAGAGACCGCCGCGATCGAGACGGCCGCTGTGCGGAGACTCGTCACCGCGGTCCCGTCGAGAATCGCTCGCAGCTCAAGCGTGTCGGCGTCGAACAGCAGATAGACGGCCTGGATCCGTGGCAGGCCACGGCCCGGATTGCCCGGGGCGACCGTCGCGGCTTTCAGGCCGACCGAGTACGTCGTCGCGGATGGCATGAGCAGGAACTGGCCGCCGGCCAGTTCCACGATCGTCCGTGCCGGGTCTGCACTCGGCTCCAGCCCGGCCTGAAGCGCCCGGGACACGGCCTCCGCCGCCTGAACCCGCGTCAGCATCCGCTCGACGTCGTCGCCCGAGAGAATCGGAAGGTCCTTCATGGCAGTCACCGGAGGACGAATCCGGACGCAAGCGGATCCCGCGGATCGACCGTGAACTGACTCGACCCGTAGCGATACGCCATGCCGGTTACGGTCGGAATGACCGCGTCGAAAGCACCCACCGTGGTCTCGCCCACGACAGCACAGACGAACCGCGAACCCACGATGGAGTCGTGCACCAAGGTCTTTCCGGGCCGCAGCGCTCCCCGAGCCGCGAGTACCGCCACTCGTGATGAGGAGCCGGATCCACACGGCGACCGATCCAGCTCGCCATCGGCGAAGATGGTCACCTTGCGCTGGTGGAGGTCACCATCCGCGCTCTCGCCGAGCTCGTCGAACAGGATCGTCCCGTAGATCCCATCCAGCCGACAGTCGGTCGGGTGCCGTGCGTACGGCGTCTCGATGAGCAATGACTTCACCTTTCTCCCGAAGGCGATGAGCTCGTTGACATTGCCCGGATCGACGCTGAGACCGACATCTGCAGCCCTCAGGTGTGCGTAGATGGCGCCTCCGTAGCCGATGTCGACGGAGACGCGCCCCCGGCTGGTTTCGATCCCGACATCGGTAGCAAGCACATAACTGGGGACGTTGACGAAGTCGACCCCGGTCACCTGGTCCGCCTCGGTGTGGACGCGAGCCACGACACGACCAGAGGGGACATCGATCGTCACGTCGGTGACGCCCGCCGGGTCGGGGACAACACGGCCGCTCTCAACAGCCCATACGCCCAGCGCGATCGTTCCGTGCCCGCACGCGGTCGAGAAGCCGTCTTTGTGCCAGAACAGGACGCCGAAATCGGCGCCCGCGTCGTCCGGAGGAGTGAGGAAACCGCCGTACATGTCGGCGTGACCGCGCGGCTCGAAGCAGAGCAGTTGCCGCAGGCCGTCCACGGCCGGGTCGTCCATCGCTCGGATCCGACGATCAGCGACAGACTCGCCAGGCATCGGCACCGGAGGTTCGACGACGATGCGGAAGGGCTCCCCTCCGGTGTGGTAGTCGACGGTGTCCACAGCACGGATCGGCATGGCATAGGTCCCCATCATCGGGTGATCGAAAACCCACGGGTCAGTGGATCGCGATCGTCCAGGACCCAGTTCGCGAACCCGCAAATGAACGCGTTCCCCCGGATTTCGGGGACCACCGCATCATGGTCACCGACGCGCGTCTCCGAAAGAACCCGGCTTTCGAAGATGGATCCGATGATCGACTCGTTGATGAGGACATCGTCACGCTTCAGTTTGTTTTGCAGGTACAGCTGCGCGATGCGCCCGGCGGTGCCGGAGCCCGTGGGTGAGCGGTCGAGTTCCCGGTCGGCGTAGACGCACGCGTTGGCCTGTGTAGAGCCGGAATGCCTCGGCGGACCGGAGATGATTGTTCCATACACTCCCCTGATTTCGGGGTGTTCCGGATGAACGACCGTGAACTTCGCGTTCAGCGCGTCCTTTATTTCCATCCCGAAGTCCTTCAGCCGGTCTGCATCCTGCTCCCTGATCGTCAGGCCGAAAGGAGCACCGTCGGTGTAGAAGTAGAACGCACCACCGTAGGCGATGTCACCGGTGACCGTGCCAAAGGACGGTGTGTCGATGGCTACATCGTGTTTCCAGATGAACGAGGGAACGTTTACGAAGCGCACGCCGGCGACGTGGGTACCGTCCCATTCGACGAACGCTTCGATGAATCCGCAGGGAGCGTCGATGCCGACCCGGGTCTCGGGGACTGTCCGGTCGACCCAGCCAAGTTCCACGGCCGCGGTCGCCAGCGCGATGACGCCGTGCCCGCAGTGCGGGCTGTAGTCGACGTTCTGCATGAAGATGACGCCCAGGTCCGCGCCATCGCTCACCGGTTCGGTGAGCAAGCCTCCGTACATGTCGCCGTGGCCCCTTGGTTCGAGCATGATCGCTCGCCGGATCTCATCGGCATTTTCTTGCATCCAGGCGCAACGTTCCAGGATGGTCTTCCCGGGAATCCGGGGAGCGCCACTCGTGATGATCCTGAAGGGCTCACCCCCCGTGTGGCTCTCTACCGTCGAGAGAAGGTGGCTGGTCTTCATGTACTGACTCCTGAGAATCTATGTCCGGGCCGGATAGTGATCGGGCGCGCTCGAAACGCCCGGAGAACGCGGGACGAGCAGGATCACGCATCGCTGAACGCTTGGACCGCCGGTAGGGGCAGCTCGAATTCGGCGGCCAACGCCTCCAGGCACCGCCAGGTGAAACCCTGGACGGGTACGCCATCGGCGGCACGTTGCCGAGACGTCTGGGCGCCGCCTTCGCCAGGCATCCGTACGGGCCGGCTCCCAGCCTCCAAGGGGACGTCTCGCACGTAGGCTATGAATTCCTCGACCTCGGCGACGAAGGCGACCATTGGTCGAAGGCTGCCGATGTCGAGCGCGATGATCAGTGTGCCCTGGTCGTCGTGCTCGGGATGGGCCGAGACGGTGCCGGCGCCCGTCAGCGCGCCGGCAAGGGCCTCGACGATCATCGCCAGGCCGAAGCCCTTCACGCCTCCGGCAGGCCTCAGCGCGCCGGTCTCGGTCACCCAGCTGGCGGGTATGGGCTCGCCCCGGTCGCGCCACTCGGCGAGACGGCCGGCGGCCACGACGCTCGTGGACATGTCCAGCACGAGATGTGGTGCCGTGGCCCGGGGAATGCCGACCGCGATCGGATTCGTCGCCAGCCGAGGGCGCAGGCCGCCGGGTGGCGCGACATCCTGTCCCGCGCCGGCGTCGTTCGCGAACAGAAGCAACGCGATTCCCGCCGCTGCCGCACGCTCGCAGTGGTCGGCGAGGCGGCCGGCGTGTTCGGCGCGCCGGATGGCGACGGCTGCGATCCCGTGGTCGCGCGCTCTGCGTATCGCCAGGTCAGTCGCGTCGCGCAGCACGATGTGCCCGTAACCCCGTCGGCCGTCGAGCCTGAGGACGGCGCCGTTGTCCAGTTCGATCACCGGCTCGGCACGGGGGTCGGCCCTGCCTTCCCGCCAGCGCCCGACGTATTCCGGGAGCCGGCGCATGCCATGCGACTCGTGACCGGCGAGATCGGATGCGACGATCAGGCTGGCCATGAAGTCCGCGTCCGCCGCGGCCATACCGATCCGGGTGAGCACAGAGGCGGCGAAGCCCCGGAGTTCCTCAGGCAGGCATGCGAACGTCCCGCCGGCGGTCACGGCCGGCTCGGCTCTGCGTCGTCATGAACCTCGTTCATGAGCCTGCGTACGTCCTCGGCGGGAAGACGAACCGCGATGGCCCAGTAGTAGATGATGAGGCTCCACCCCGCGACCGCCGCGATGTCCCACCAGAAAGGAATGTGCGCCAGTCCAAACACGAGGTGCTCAGGGCTGGAGTACTGCCCCGCGTAGCAGAGGACAGCAAGTCCGGCGAGCCACGGCACGACCCAGCTTCCGGACTTGAACCCCGGCCTCGGCCGCTCGGGGCGACGGCTGGTGACACGGGAACCGGCGAGCAGGACGTATCCGACGGCCACCGCGCAGAACACCTTCCAGTTCGCCTCCCAGCCTCCCCAGTAGACGAGCAGGTTGACCACGATGAACGCGAAGGGCGCGAGCACGATGGCGAGCCGAAGGCGGAACGGCCGAGGGTGGTTCGGCAGCTCCCGCCGCAGAGCTCCCAATGCGAGCGGCCCGCCGGCGTACATCAGCGCGAACGACGACGTGATGAACACGACCAGGGTCTGCCATCCGGGGAAAGGCAGCAGGCAGATCAGACTGACGATGAAGGTGAACATCACGCTGTACACCGGCACCCCGGTCCTGGGGTGCAGTTTGCTGAATATCGCTCCGATGTATCCGTTCTGGGACATTCCGTAGGTGATGCGCGACGTCGACGTGACGTAGATGAGGCCGTTGCTTCCGGGCGAGACGATGGCGTCGGCGTAGAGGATCCAGGCCAGCCATGTGAACCCGAGCAGCGTGGCCAGGCCGGCGAACGGGCCGAAGATTCCGGTGAAGGAGATGTTCGCCCATCCGTTGCTCAGCTGGTCGGGGCCCAGCGCGCCGATGAAGACGATCTGCAGTCCGAGGTAGAGGACCGCCGTGATGAACAACGATCCCATGACCGCTCGCGGGATGTCCCGGCCCGGACGTGCGCTCTCCCCGCCGACCTGCACCGCTTGCTCGAAGCCGACGAGCGCGAAGATGACGCCTCCTCCGCTGAGGGCCGCGATCACACCATGGATCCCGGTCGGGAAGAAGCCACCCGGCAGAGCGTGGAAGTTGCCGAAGTCGAAGCGAGTGGCGAGGACGGCGATCGTCAGGACCAGTGCGCCGATCTTCCAGATCGTGATCGATCCGTTCAGCTTGGACAGCTTCCTGATGCCGTAGAGATTGAGCACGGTGAACAAGAGGATGAGAACGGCCGCCACCCCGACGCCGGGGAGGGTGAGCGACACGGTTCCGTCGTCCGAGCCGGTCAGCCAGGGCAGGTAGTTGCTCGAGTACTGCAACACGGCCTCGACCTCGATCGGCACGGTCGTGACCCCGGCCAGCCAGGCGGCCCATCCCATCGTGAAGCCGGCGAGGTTCCCGAACGCGTAGTGCGGAAAGCGCGCGGTGCCGGCGCTGACCGAGAACATGCCACCGAGTTCGGCGTGCACGAGCGCGAGCACTGCCACGGCCGCGGTGCCGATGATCCAGGTCAGCACCGCGGCAGGCCCGGCCACCTGCGCCGCGAACAGCGCCCCGAACAGCCATCCGGACCCGATGATCGACCCCACGGAAATCCACAGGAGCTGGATGCCGGAGATGTGACGACGCAATCCCGGGCCGGATACAACCCTCTCCGGCGGCGACAGTTCTCTGCTGGTGGTCATTGCTGCCTCCTGATCGGTCCCAGGCCCCTGACCTGGGGGACGACGCTGGTTCCGCCGTCGACGGGAAGTCTCGCCGTGGCACTTCCTGACTGTCCAGCACACATATCCGGTGCGTTGATGTAAGAAAAACTGACAGATACGATCCGTGGATGGCTCGCCATTTCGATCTTCACAGACTGCGGCTGCTGCGAGAGCTGAAGCATCGAGGCACGATCACCGCCGTCGCGGCGGCCATGTCCTACAGCCACTCCGCCGTCTCGCAGCAGTTGACGGTCCTCGAAGCCGAGCTCGGCGCACCGTTGCTCGAGCCCGATGGCAGGCGGGTACGGCTCACGGCGCAGGCCGAGGTCCTTGTCCAGCACGTGGAGGCGATTCTCGAGCGGCTGGATCAGGCGGACGCGGATCTGGCCAGTGCCGCGGAAGACATTGCCGGGAGCTTCCGGATCGCGACCTTCCAGACGGTCATGGTGGGGCTCATGCCGTCCGTTCTGACGGCTCTTCGCGCTGATCATCCCCGGCTGACTCTTGAGCTGGCGCATGCCGACCCCGCCGCGGCCCTCTCCGGTCTGCAGGTCAGAGAGTTCGATCTGGTGGTCGACGAGGTGTTCGCCGGTCAGCCCCTCGTCCGATCGGCTGCCGTGGAACAGTCCGTGCTGCACCGCGACCCGCTCCGGCTCGCGGTCCCGCCGCCGGGCTCACCGACGGCAGCCGCCGAGCGAGTTTCGGACCTGGCCGACGCGGACTGGGTGATGGAACCGGCAGGCAGCCCGGCACGAGAGTGGGCTGACAGGATCTGCCACGCGGCCGGATTCGAGCCGAAGGTGCGGTTCGAATCCCCGGATATGGTCGTTCATGAACGGCTCGTCCGGGGAGGGCACGCGGTCGCGTTCCTGCCCGATCTGCTCTGGGTCGAGGCATTGCCCGCCGTCGGGCTGCGCCGGCTCCCTGACAGCGGCTACCGCGACATCGTCTGCAGCGTCCGCGCCGGGACATCCGACCACCCTGCGGTAGTGGCTGCCACAAGCGCACTGAAAGCGGCCTGCGCAGATGCCGTCGACGCCATCGCGGCCAGTCTTGCCGCACAGCCAAAGGGATAGGCGACTCTCAGATCCGGCGGGCTCCGGCGACCTCCAGCAGGGTTCGGAGCCAGGTGTGCACCGAGTCGCCGTCGAGCCGCGGGTGCCACGTCATGCCGTAGGTGAACGGGCCGAACTCGGCCGGTGCCGCGGCAATCCGCAGCCGCGGGTCGTCGGCGTGCCGCTCGGCGAAGCGCCGGGGCAGGATCGCGATCAGGTGGGTGCCGGGCAGCGCCTCCGCGGCCGCCGAGAAGTAAGGCACCCGCAGTCCCGGCGCCTGCGAGATCCCCATTTCGAGCAGACGACGCTGGACGATCATGGCCCCCGGCGGCAGCACGACAACGTCGGCATGCGGGTATCGCCGCAGGTGCTCGACCGTGACGAGGTCGTCGGCGACGGGGTGTTCGCGCGCAAGCAGGCAGACAAAGTCCTCGGCGAACAACGGCTGCCAGCGCAGCGGGGCCGGTGGCGCCACCGGGGTGAGGGCGAGATCCAGCTGGCCTCGCTCGAGGTCGTCGAAAGTCTGAGGACTCAGCGGCACGATCGTCATCGCCAGCTGCGGAGCCTGCCGGGACACCTGGCCGCACACCTCGTCGAGCACGACGGAAAAAGCGTAGTCCGTGGCGGCCACGCGGATCGTGCCGGTCGCGCCCGCCGGATGGAACGCGCCGCCACGCAGCAGCACTTCGACCCGCGACAGGATGGCGTCGAGTTCCCCCTGGATCGCGCGCGCCCGCGGCGTCAGCTCGAACCCACCCGCCGTGCGCACGAGCAGCTCGTCCCCCAGCGCCTGGCGCAGCCGACCCAATGTGCGGCTCATCGCGGACTGGCTCAGGTGCGCACGCGTCGCCGCACGGGAGATGTGCCGCTCCTGCAGCAGGACCTGCAAGGCTTTCAGCAGGTTGAGATCAAGGTTCTCGATATGCACGCCACGCATAGTAGAGCTGCGGAATGTGCATCGCATGCACGGAATCAGGGGCTCCCGTCCGATGCTTGGAGCAGAAGACCGCCGCTTCCGCGTGAAAGGACACCTCGATGGCACCCGAACTTGCCGATTCTGTGCGGCTCCAGGCCCTCCACCGGCTCATGACCGCGCTCGGCGGCGGGCCTGCCGTCACCGCCGCGGCGACCGAGCTGATCTCGGCGACCGGCTGGCGGCACCATCCCGGCTGGGGCACGCTGCCGAGCAGGCCCGAGGCCGTGGCCGATTTCGAATACACCCTGCTGCAGGACACAGTCCGCCCGCGCTACCGGCTGAAATTCACCGGCACAACCCATCTTGTGCCCACGCGCCTCGACTACACCGAGGTAGGCGACGGCAGCCTCGGCCACCTCAAGGGCGTCGACTTCATGTTCGACCCCCGCTCGTTCGACATGCCCATCCCGTCGTGGCGGGTGGCCACCCGCCAACGTCACCAAGACCTCACCTCGCCCCTCCGGCTCGCACGCAAGCTTTTCGTCCCCGGCGCCGACGTCACCGTCGAGAACGGCGACGTGCTCGTCCTCCGCGAGGTCGGGCGACCGCCGGTACGGATCTTCCTCGACCCGGACACCGCGCTCCCGGCCCGGCTCGCTGTGGTCGAGGAACACTCACCGCTGGGCGACGCCCTGGTCGAGGTGCACTTCAGCGACTATCGCCCGGCCGGCACGCTCGTCCTGCCGTACCGCGTGCTCATCACCGTCGACGACGTCGTGGTCCACGAGGAGACCCGCACTTCGATCGAACTCGCCGACGACGTCGACGAGGCCGAGTTCGCCGTGCCCGAACGGGAAGCGCAGGACGGCTCCGTCGGACAGGTCGGTTACGCACACTTCTCGACCGAATGGATCATGACCTACGTGCTCTCCGGCGTGCGGTTCTACTTCGATCTGCAAGTCGCCCCGGTCACCCCGGACGCGGTGGAGCTGGCGCCGGGCGTGAAACTTGTCGTCGGGCCCAGCCACAACACGATGGTCGTCGAGATGCCCGACCACATCCTCGCCGTTGAGGCCCCGCTCTACGACGAATACACCCACGCAGCACTGGCGCAAGTAAAGGCGTCCTTCCCCGGCAAGGCTCTGACCAAGGTGGTCGGCACCCACTTCCACTACGACCACATCGGCGGCATCCGCGAGTTCGCCGCCGAGGGCGGCGTCACGGTGCTCGTCGGCGAACCGACCGTCGACTTCTTCGAGGAGATCTTCACCGCGCCGCACACCGTCGACCCAGACCGCTACGCCGGCCGTCCGATGCCGGTCAAGGTGGTGGGCGTGCGGGACGAGCTCGTGCTGCCGATGGCCGACGGCGGGAACCTCGAGCTACACCGCATCGACACCGACCACGCCGACGACATGCTGATCGTCTACCTGAGCAAACCCCGGATCGTGTTCGAGTCCGACCTCTGGAACCCGACACCCGCCGAACCCGCGGCCGGCTCCGGCCGCGGGAGGCTCACCGCGCAACTCTACGAAGCGATCGTCGAACTCGGGCTCGACGTCGAGACCGTTGTCGGCGGGCACCGGGGCACCGACGGCAAGACTTACGCGCACGCGTCGCCGCTGAGCTATCTCAGGAAGGCGGCCGGCTACTGAAGCGCGGATAACCCTGTGCGTTCACGAGCCCACGGTGATCGTGAACGTCCCGGGTTGTCCTGATTGGACCTTGCCTGAGTAGTCCGCGTTCGCCGGGTTCACGTCGTCGTAGGGGAAAGCGTAGCCCTGGTGGTCAGGGCGGAGCGAATGCAGGATCCGTGCGTAGTGGTTGGTCTGTGGGAACGCGCGCGTCGACGGCTTGGTGAAGCTGCCGACGCCGGGGAAGGTCAGTACACCGTTCGTCACCCGGTCCTGCCGACCGACCTCGATGCCGGCGCCACTGGGGACATCGCCGGAATCGATACCTGCTATCCACAAATCATCGGTTCCAGGGCGGGCACTCTGCCGGTAGCTTCTCGTTACACCAAGTAGTCGACAGCGTCCCCGGTGTAGCGAACAGACTGAAGCTCCCTTCCCTCCCGCGAATATCAGCGCACTCCTCTCCCGAAGGAGCCGATTCGTGCGTGTTCCCCGCGTGGTCATGTCGATGGCCGCGATCACCACCCTGCTCTCCGGGATGGCCGTCCCTGCCGACTCGGCGAGCACCGCCGTACCCCCTGGCACCCGGCTCGCCGCGTCCTGGACCGGCCCGCTGAGCACCCACGGGCGATACGTCGCCGACGCCGAAGGCAACCGCTTCAAGCTCCGCAGCGGCAACTGGGACGGCGCGCAGGGCCACTGGCTGGGCAGCGGCGACCCGACCGATCCGGCCCACAACGCGAGCGGCGAGGTGTCCTACGACATCCCGCTCGGGCTGGACCGCGCACCGCTCGCGACGATCCTGGCCGGACTGCACTCCCTGGGGCTCAACAGCATTCGGCTCCCGTTCGCCGACGCGATCATCCGCGACGGAACACCGGTGCCCGACGTCGCCGTCGCGGCCAACCCGCAGCTGCGCGGGCTGACCCCGCTGCAGGTGTACGACGCGGTGGTGACCGCCCTCACCACGGACGGGTTCGCCGTGGTGCTGAACAACCACACCACCACCGCACGCTGGTGCTGCGGCCTGGACGGCAACGAGCGATGGAACAGCGGGCAGAGCACCGCGCAATGGGAAGCGGACTGGCTGTTCATGGTGCGCCGCTACCAGACGAACAAGCGGGTGGTCGGTGCCGACCTGCGTAATGAGGTGCGCCGCGACACCTGGGACGACCCGAACTGGGGCTGGTACGACACGCACGACGCCTACGCCGCGTTCGAGGAGGCCGGCAACATGATCCTCCAGGCCGACCCGGACCTGCTCGTCATCATGGAAGGCATCAACTGGTACGGCATCCCGGCCGCGCTTTTTCCGCATGGCCGGCCGATGCTCACCCCGGTGCGCACGCTGTCCAACACGCTGGTCAGCTCCAACAAACTCGTGTACTCGGCACACTTCTACGGCTTCACCGGTCCCGCCAACAGCGGTGCGAGCAGCGGCCCGGGCGCGACGAACGACCCGCGCTACCAGGACTTCACCCCCGACCAGCTCGCCCAGGTGGTCGACGACGAAGCACTGTTCGTCACCACTGCCGGGCAGCACTTCACCGCACCGGTCTGGATCAGTGAGTTCGGCGCGGCCGGCCGCGGCTCCACCGACGCCAAGGAGCAGAACTGGTTCCACGCGTTCACCGATATCCTGGCCGCGCACGACACCGACTTCGCCGTGTGGCCGCTGATCGGCTGGACCGGCGCCGACGGCACACCGCAGGACAACTGGGCCCTGCTGTCCTACGACCACTCCGGCCGCCCGCTCAGCGTGAACGACCCGGGTGACTGGCGGGAGGCAGACTGGCACAAGCTCGTCGACGCCCCCACACTGACCGGCGCGGTGCCGGCCACGCCGCACTGGAACATGCTCGATCTGGACCACGCCGACTACGATGTATCCGCCCGAATGCTCGCCCTGCCTGACTGGGATGCCGGTGCCCGCAAGGGAAACTGCCCGGACACGCAGCGCCTGGCCGGCCTTGGCCGCGGCGACGGCCGGGGCCTGTGCACCGACAGCGGCCAGCCACAGCTGACCGCCGGCCCCTACCTGAAGGTCACCGACGAGCGCTACGTCACCGACGGCGACTGGGCCGTCGGCTACAACAAACTCCAATGCCCGCAAGGCTATCTGGCGGTCGGCTACAGTGTGCACAACAACGCGATGTCCGCGCTGCTCTGCGCACAGGCAAGCACATCGTTGTCCACCACCGGACATGTCGTCTGGTTCGACCGTGGCGACAACCGCCCTGCCGGAGCCGGTTCGACCGGCAGCGACTGGGCCGGCGGCCACTACAAGGGCCAGTGCGCGGACACCGAATACGTCGCAGGCGTCGCCTACACCTGGAAATCGAACCAGGGCGGCGTTCCGGGTGCATTGCTCTGCCGCCCGCTCTGACTCCTCACCGGCTGGCGACATTGTGCCGGGACGCCCTCTTCGGAGGCTTCCCGGCATTCGCGATCTCGGCATGCAATTGTTCGAGTACGAGACTCTGGTAATTCTCGATGATCGTCCACTCGCGCGGAGAGAATGCGTGAGCATCTCCTGAAGCGCCCCCGACACGGACGACGCCCGGTCGGGCGAATTCGGTACCACCAGCACCTTTACGCGCGCCCCGCGGACCAGGCCTGCTTTTTCCAGCCTGTGGATCGCCCGGTGACCGCGCCGGTGGCAAGGCCGGTCAACTCGGCGATCCGGCCCGCGGTCGGTGGCTCTTCACCGTGTCCGACCAGTTCGAAGACCTTGTAGTCGGTCGCGGTCTGGCCCATTTTCTCCGCGATCCTGGCGTGCCGCAGTGCGGCCAGTGCGGCTCGCTCACCCTCGAGCCGGTGACGCGAATAAACTCATCCGCGGATATCGGGTATGTCTTTTGCGGCACATTCTGTTCTGTTGAAATCTCAAGCCTGCACGGACACCCGCTCGCCAGCCTCTACCGAAGAGTTCACCACAGCGCCCATCATCGTCGATGATGGCCGTGATCACCTAGCTTCTCTTCAGCAGGTCCGAACACAGCCGCTACTATCGAAATCGGAAGCACAGAGCACGACAAGCTCCGAATACGATGGTGACCTATTCGCCGACGGCATCTGGCCGGAATCAGACGGACGGGCAGGACGCAAACCGAGCACGCCACCGCGCGACAGGCACTCGATATCCGAAGCGCCCGATCCGGATATCGGCAACTCGACGAAGGGAGGATACTGTGCAGGTAGATCTTCTCGGAACGTTGCGCATTATGCACGATGGCGAGGACGTCACCCCCTCGGCACCGAAGCTGCGCCAGGTGTTCAGTTTGCTCGCTCTGTGCGCGAACACCGTCGTGCTCCACGACCGCTTCGTCGAAGAGCTGTGGGAATACGATCCGCCGACCAGTGTGATGACCACCCTGCAGACGTATGTCTATCAGCTGCGGAAGATCGTACCCGGATTCGACAATTCCCGCCACGGCCAGGACCAGAACGGCGGAAAGCACCCGCAGCTGCGCACCGCGCACCGCGGCTACACCTTGCTCCTTCCGACGACCGACCTCGATTTCGTGCGATTCGAGCAGGTGGTCCGGCACGGTGCTCGTCAGCTCCAGGAAGGTAACGCGACCGAAGCGGCAACCACGCTGGGCGACGGCCTGCGACTGTGGCGGGGCCCGGCTCTCTCCGATGTCGAAACGGGCCCGATCCTGACCGCCGAGCGGCTGCGTTTGGAAGAGCTGCGCAAGACCGCACTGGAGCAGCGGATCGAAGCCGACCTGATCCTCGGCAGGCATTGCGAACTCATCGGCGAACTGACTGGACTCGTCACCCGCGACCCCACCAACGAGCGGCTGGCCGGACATCTCATCCTCGCCCTGCATCGGTCCTGCCATCGCGATCAGGCCCTGCGCATCTACGAACACGTCAGATCCAGCCTGGTGGAACAGCTCGGCCTGGACCCGTCGCGCGAACTGCAGCGACTCCACCAGGCCGTGCTCAAGTCCGACGAGTCTCTCGCCCACCCTGCCGGCCCACCGCAGGTCGTTCCGCGAACACCGCCGCCGTGTCAGCTCCCCCCACGCGCGGGTGCACTGCTCGGTCGCCGTTCCGAGACGGCCGCGGTGCAGACGGCGTTGTCCCCCCGGACCGACGGGCAGCGGGCAGTGCTGGTGACCGGTCCGCCCGGGAGCGGCAAGACCGCCCTGACCGTCCAAGTCGCCTACGATCTGCGACCCGACTACCCGGACGGGCAACTGTTCGCCGGGCTCAGCTCGGCGGACGGCTCGCCTGCGGACCCCGCCGACGTTCTCCGCCGGTTCCTCGGCGCATTCGCGATCCCGCCGGAACAGCGGCCGGATTCCTTGGAGGAGCTCACACTCGCCTTTCGCAGCCACACGGCCGACCGCCGGGTCCTCGTGGTGCTCGATGACGTCGTCAACCCCGACCAGGTCTGTGCACTGACCCCGGTCGGCAACGACTGTGGGCTCCTCGTCTCGGCACGCACCCTGCTGACCCACCCCGGCCTCGGCCCGACCGTCAACATCCGTCCACTCGAGACCGGCGACGCGATCGCGATGCTCGGCGCCGTCGTGGGCGAACGCCGCATCCAGAGCGATCCCGATACGGCCAAGGCGATCGCGGACCGTTGCGACGGCCTGCCCACGGCACTGCAGGCGTGCGCGCAGCAGCTCCGCACCCGGCCGCACTGGAACCTCGAGAGGCTGCTCACCTGGATCGACCACGGGCGAGCGCCCGCCGCTGACCCGGTGAACCTCCGCGCCAGTGTCGAACGCACCTATTGGACCCTCGCTCCAGAGGCTCGCGAAGTCTTCGGGCTGTTCACCGTCAACGAATCGGGTCCGCTCTCCCCCCGAGATATCGCGGAGACCCTGGCCCTCGACGAGGCCGACTCGGAAGGGCTGCTGGAAACACTGGCGGAAGCACAGCTGATCGAGCCGTCCACGATGTACGACACCCCCCTGCTCCAGTACACCTGCCTGCCCGCGATCGCCACGGCGGGGATACAGCTCCCCCGCGCCCGGCCCTAGCCGGGACACCGCTCCAGGAGCGGAATGCCGGGTGCACTCAGGGTTTGGATTCAGCGCGCAGCACCAAGCGACGGATCTTGCCAATGCCGGTTCGAGGCAGTCGCCGATGACGTGCCATTATCGCGGCCGGGCGGCCGGTGCCAGCTTGCGCTCGGCCCACGCGGCCAGTGCCCCGGGGTCCGGAGGATCGGCAAGGTCACCAGAAACCGCATAGGCGACGGTGACGCAGTCGCGGAGCGGATCGTCATCTCGGCCGGCCACACCTACCGGGATCCCGGGGTGGACCAGCGCGAGGCCACCGTGATGGACCTGATAGGCGAAATGGCCGCGTGGCTGCGCGCGGGGAGCGGTCGCTTCTTGAGCGCCTTCGAGTTTCGAAGGTCGTCGGCGTTTCGCCGTGCTCACGGCGCCGTTCGCACACCGGACGGGGACGGTCAGCGAATCGTCAGGTTCCTCGTCGTCTGGCCGTCAGCCCGCTGCGGTTTCCTCGGACCGACCACTCTGCCCGCGCCCGGTGGCTCAGCCCCGGATCATGCACTGAGCAAGAAGGTTCCGGTGTTCCGCGCAACCGGGGAGATCGACGACCGCCCGTCCGAATACCGCATGGATTCCCTCCGTTGCTGGTGGCCTTGTGTGCGCGACCGGGAGGAATGACGAGCAGGCCCGCGAAAGGGCGACAACACGCCGTTACCGGGATCCGGGGTAGGGCTGCCTGGCACCGGCGCCGACTACTTGACCTAACCAGAAGTTACCTGAAAAATTCTTACGCTAGTACCGCTCGCCGATAGACAGCAGGTATTGATTCCACCAATGCTCCGAGAGCGGTCCAGTACGGCGACTGGTCCGGTGGCTGTAGGTGGGGTCGATCGGCACGGCGGCAGCCTGAGGAAACCGGGCTCGCGCAGGCGCTGCCGCGTGTTCGCACAGGACGTGGAACAGGAGGCGGCCGGACCGTGCTGAACCAGCCGAGACCGTGTCTCGTATGGAGGGTGTAGGCGATGCCTGTCGCGGTCACGATACGTTGCCGTTACGGCGGGTGCGGGACGAGTCGTGGGCTTCGGCCGTTCTCCACCTCACCCGGTACCGACACTGACCAAGCGAGCCATGTTCTACGGAAGGGATCGCGGGAAACATGCCGGAGCATCCGCACGGTAAGTCGGGGCATGATTCTCTCTCCTCGCAGGTGAGCGACCCCGCGGAGTCCAGCGGGGACGCCAGGGCCTTTGCCCCACGGTCCATGCACAAGATCGACCTCAATCTGCTGGTTCCGCTTCAAGCATTGCTCGTCGAGGCGAACGTCACCCGGGCGGCCGAGCGCACGAATGTCGGGCAACCCGCCATGAGCGCTTCGCTGGCCAGACTTCGAAGACATTTCAACGACCCGCTTCTTGTGCGGGACGGCCGGGACATGAAGCTGACGTCGTTCGCCGCGTCGCTCATGGAACCGCTCAACCAGGTACTCGGCTCAATGCACGCCTTGATGGAAACCCATGCCACCTTCGATGCGTGTGCCCTGCGGCGCACGTTCACCATAGTCACCAGCGACTACGTCACGATCGTGCTGATCAAGCCCCTTCTGCAAGACATCGCCGAGGTGGCACCGGGCGTAGCATTCAATATCCTTCCCCCCAGCATGAGCATGCCGTCGCTGCTGCGGCGCGTCGAGTGCGACATGGTCATCGCGCCGCGATCGCTGTTGCCGCAGGACATGCTCAGCTACCAGAACCGCGACCTGTTCACCGACCGCTTCGTCGTCGTCGCCGACAAGGACAATGCCACCATCGGCGACAGCCTCAGCCGCGATGAGCTGACGCGGCTTTCCTACATAGACTCGTTGCAGGATCTCGAACTGCCGGACCGGCGGATGCCCATCACCATGTCCATGAGCGCGGGCAACTTCACTGCCCCGATGTACCTCGTGGCCGGCACCCGGATGGTGACTCTGGTACAGGCCCGGCTGTTCGAGCTGTTCGGTCCACGCTGCGGACTGCGCGCGGTACCGCTCGAAGAAGAGCTGCCCCTGACCGAGGCCATGTACTGGCACCCCAAATACACAGCCGATCCTGCTCACATCTGGCTAAGGGCCAGGCTTCACGACATAGCGGTGTCCCTTTAGTCCAATGCCAGGAACTTATGGACCTCGACAAGGCTGGACTTCCAGGAGTTTGCCCAGGTCAACTTGGTTCGGCGTGGGTTTTGCGCCCAGGTTTCGGCGGATCGGATGGCCGAGCAGATCGCAAGTCCGTGAATGCCACATTGAGGGCCGTTAAGACCGTCAATGTGGCATTCACGGACCTACCAATCCAGACAGGGGGTAGACAATCGGACAAAACCCTGCCCGTGGTGTCCCTTGTAGACAGTGCGGGCCCCTGTGGCCCGTGTCCGTTGTGGCCCAGTCGGCTGCGGGCGAGCACATGCGAGCTCAGCGGCCATCGCCCGCCAGAGAGCCGTTGCTCACCCTGCAGGGACGACCCACCGGCCCGACTGGACGACGTCGAGCAAGCTGAGCCCCCGCGGGCCGGTGTCATCGAGGACGACCAGGTCCGCCGGGCCACCCACGAGGAGCTCGCCAACCCCAGGACGGCCCCCCGGCGCGAGCTTTCCCGGGCTCCTGGTCGCCAAGACCAGCGCGTCGTGGAGCGTGAACGAAGTACCGGTCACCACAGTGCGCACACCGTCCAGCAGCGTGGCCGCGGCGCCTGCGAGCAGGTCGCTGCCCACCTCCGCCAAGCGCTGGTCTCCCCGAGTTCGACGAGAGAACCCCCCGCCGTGCTGTACCGGCCGGGGGGCCTGCCACCGATCTCGGTCGCGTCGGAGACCAGGAATGCCCGATCGACGCCCTTGGCCCGCAGCATGACCTCAAGCGTGTCGAACGGCAAGTGATGGCCGTCGGCGATGAGGCCGACGCTCAGCCGGTCATCGGCGAGCTGCCGCCAGATGATGTTGGGATGGCGGGGCAACGTCTTAGGGATGCCGTTGCCGAGATGCGTCGACAGCGTCGCTCCGGCGTCGACCGCCGCCGACACCTCCTCCGGGCTGGCATGAGTGTGCCCGACGGCAACCGTGACGCCCAGGCTCTTGAGACGGCGAACCTGTCCAGGAGCGTGCTCACCGTGGGGTGAGACCGTGATAATGCCGACCGGACCCGCCAGCAGCCACCGAAACACCTCCTCGGGGTCGAGCGGCCGCACCGCCGAAGGATCGTGCACACCCCGCGCCCCCGCCTGGTCCGAGATGAACGGACCCTCGACGTGGGCGGACGGAATCGCGTTGGCGACGACCGGTCGGCTGCGCGTGCCCGGGCCACGCAGCACACGCTCACGCCCCTCATGGCTGTCCGGTTGCTGTGCCACGCCCGATGCGGTGGCCACTGAGGATGATCCACGCTGGCCCACCGTTGGCCGTCAGGCTCCAGCTCCTGAGCCGTGCTGGTCGAGGTATGGCCGTTGGGGATACGTCACCCAGTGGGCACGGCGTAGAGGGTCACTGTCTCCGCCGTACGTCGCGGCGAGGCTGGTACGGCAGGCGTAGAGGACTTGGCGGTTCGCCGCCGACCTTGGACCGTCACCACACGCGCACCGCAGCCGGACCACGCGGGCGGCTTCGTCGACGTCAACCTCGACCGGTTGGTCGCAGCCGCGGCACCAGCGGTGCCCGGTCACTGTCAGCGCGTGCAGCGGATCGTTGATGCACTGGTGGATCCAGGACTGGTGCACATAGCAGGTACTGCGCGTGTGCGGATTGAGGCCGCACTCTTCCGCGGTGTCCTCCGCGGTCAGGACAGCGGCCAGCCTCCGGTCCGCGAGATCGGCATAGCGGAAGCGAGCGAGGTGCACCATGGCGATGTTGACCTTCCGGGGCAAATCCACGACGGACATGATCGATAACGCCAGGGTGCCAGCGCAGTCGCGTCAAGACACCCGTGGAGATACCTGTTTGCCTACCTGTCACCCGCTCCACGGCCGGCCGGATGGTTCTGACCAGGGAATTGCAGAACGGCGCAAGGAAATTCGCAACGGGTGGTTCCTAGGGTGACCTGTGGCCGCCGCACCGTGCGTGCCTCGCGAGAAAGGTGCACGAGTGATTCGACTGACGAGGGTTGTCGGGGCGATCGGCGCCCTGGTCGTCGGGTTCACCCTGGCGGGCATGGCTCCGGCGAGCGCGCAACCCACCCCGCACGGGGACTACTGCCTCCAGGTCCTCGAGGGCGGGTCGGCGAAATGCTTCGCCTCCGAGCAGGCGCTGGAGTCCCACCAGACGGCCGCCGCCATCACCCCGCTGCTCACCGTGTTCGACGACGTCACACGCAACGAGGCTTCCGCCGGCGACCTGAGCAAGGACTACTTCGACACCGGCGCCACCGTGGACAAGGACATCAGCTCGTTCGTCATCAAGGCCTACTCCTACTGCGTGGTCACGGCAACCACCCCGACCCGAAGGGCGTCAACTGTCCTGACATGAGGACCTGCTTCGCCAGCGGGAACCGGAACAACCGGGTTCGGTCGCTCGCCGTCACGTAATCGCGGACATGCCGACGCGCCACGAACGGCAGCCGAGGCCGAGCAGGTAGATCGTGGCCGCATCGCATGCGCGAACACCGTCTACCTGCTCGGCCGGTGACACGACGCGCGCCACCCGAGCGGCATCCGGCGCGGGCCGCGGACCGGCATGTCGATCTTCCACTCGACGGGCCCGGCGACCCGCAGCCCGGGCAGCTTGCTCAGCAGCGCGCGCAGGCCTTCCTGCAGTTCGACCCTGGCCAGCTGCGCGCCGAGACAGTGATGCACGCCGTGCCCGAAACCCAGGTGCGGGTTCTCCGCCCGGTCGAAGCGCAGCACGTCGGGATCCTCGAACTTCCGGGGATCCCGGTTGGCCGAAGCGAAGTCGGCCACGACGGGCTCTCCCCTGCGCACCAGCACCCCGCCCACCTCGACGTCCTCCGTGGCATAGCGCGGAAAGCCCGGGCCGTGGCTGAGCGGGACGAACCGCGTCAGTTCCTCGACAG
>Ga0307507_10002155_pt1 | contig 42293 bp, 36 predicted proteins | sample 7_EM_MG_FD_207223 | JGI IMG/M metagenome (GOLD analysis project Ga0307507, IMG submission 207223) | Populus trichocarpa ectomycorrhiza microbial communities from riparian zone in the Pacific Northwest, United States - 7_EM | ecosystem: Host-associated > Plants > Roots > Unclassified | place... | reverse complement strand
TTGGTGGGGGGGTGGGCGGGGGGGGGGGGGGGGGCGGGGGGCGGGGGGAGAGGATGCGGAGGTGCGGGGGATGGGAAAGGTGGAGCTGGATGTATGTGCTAGGTTGTATGGGGGTAAAGCGGTGAGGGAGGTTATGGGGGACGTGCTGGAGGGTGTTAGGCGGATTTTGGGTGTTGATGAGGGGGAAGAGGTGGTGCGGGTGGGTGGTGATGGGGAGGAGGGGGAAGGGAAGAGGAAGATTGAGGAGAGGTTGGGAAGGGATAAGGGGGGTAGAGGGGTTAAAGAGAAGAGGAGAAAGAAGGAGGAGGAAGATGAAGAGGAAGATGAGGAGGAAGGTGAGGAGGAAGAGGAGGAGGAAGAGGAGGTTGAATCTGCTAGCCTGCCAGTTTCTGCCTCCGACGACGATGACGACAGCGATAGCGAGTCAGAGCATGAGGAAGAGGAAGGAGAAGACCAAGAAGATGTCTGGAAAGGAATAGACTCTGCCGGCCTAGATGCATTCTCCGCCTTCGACTCAAGAGTCGCCTTCTCCTCCTCTGCATCCTCCAGTGAGAGTGAGAGCGAAAGCGATGCCGGACCCTATCACCACGCCACAGAGGAAGACTGGTCCACATCTTCGGCGCCAAAATCCAAATCAAAGCCAACACAAAAACTGGGAACAAGCACCTTCCTCCCCACCCTCCTAGCCGGCTACATCTCCGACTCTTGTTCTTCCACTTCCAGCACCACCTCACCCAAACACAAAAAAGGCCCCCCCGAGAAAAAACAGCGGAAAAACCGCATGGGCCAGCAGGCCCGTCGCGCCCTCTGGGAGAAAAAGTACGGACAGAACGCGGCTCACTTGAAGCAAGAAGCGCAGCGCAAAGAGAGGAAAGTGGTGAAGGAGAAAAAGATGGAGGGACAGACGGAGGGCAAACTTCACCCATCCTGGGAAGCGGCGAGGAAAGCTAGGGAGGGTAAGATGGTGGTCGTGCAGGAGGTGCTGAAGAGTGGTAGTGGGGGTAAGAAGGTTGTTTTTGATTGATGTTTGTGTCGTGCAGCGTGAAACCACCCTGGCGGTAGGAGGGGGGGCTGTGGGATGTATATAAATTAGTTCATGATAATATCGTGGTGGAGGTGGGAAAATGCCGTTTTGCCCTCATCCAAACCTCACCATTTTTTCATAATTCAATTTTGTACTCGCTCGCGGTATATCGTCAAACTGTGATACAAAAAAGGCTCGGGATATCAATTCACTTACCAACCAACCCACTTGGTACAGTACATGACAAGAGAATAAAAAAATTAAAAAACCAGCCTGATGCGGGGGTCGAACCCGCGACGTTGAGGTGTCCTTCACCGAGAATTGATTTCCTCGTAAAAGCCACACGCTCTACCACTGAGCTAACCAGGCCGATCGATGTATGACAAGAAAATTTTTGCATCTATCATTTCACAAACATACCGTGACGAACTCGGATAGTTGAACCGGATGCTAAGACGTCCAAAATTCCCTCTCTTGGATAGCAGGGGGGGACGAAAAGTGATCGCCTTAGCCTAAGCTTGAGGCGGAAGGAAGGGGATAGAGAGAAGAGCGCCAGAGTTTATTCGTAAAGGCAGCTCCTACGTCCCTGGGGTGAGGCGGGGTTCGATTATGGTATTTGAGTTTCTTATCGTGTTTCACGGGTCAATGATCGACTTCCATGAAAAACAAAAGAAGAAGAAAAAAGGAAAAAGACCACACCCATGATCCAAATGCTTCACACTAATGGTTTACAGTACCGGTATTTACGATAAGGCTTAGCGCGCACGAACCTTTGATCGGGTTTTCGAAATACCGTGGACTACTTACTACTACTTCCAAGCAGTTATTTAGGGTGAATTATATATATAGGCTCACTCCTATCTGTTAAAAATGATATTCCCGGCGTTCTATACAAATCTTGGTCGCACGGGTCTTAGGCTTGCCGAACAGATTGTTAAAAAAAAAACCCACTCATTACTTACTAGTATGCTTTGGATCATTTGACCTTTGGCCTTGGCTAACCTCTGCGCTTGCGCCTAATTCACCCGCTATTATTTTACCTTGGAGGTCCGCACCATGAGTCTCGCATCAGCCTAGGTGGGAGCTAGGCTGGTCCCCAACGTTATCCAAAATTCCCCGCTATCTATAATCATATTCTCTAGCTCTTGAGACTCCGGAGCCCTCTTCGCCCTCTTCGCCCTCTTCGCCCCCACATCAGGAAGAGGAATTTAGGAAGTTTGGTTGACAGGGGCATTGTCAAGGCACCTATTATCCATAGCTCTATAGTAGCTCTTGGTCTCGCCTATGTTATAACCAAACTCTCCAACCACGTCGGCGATCCACTCAAGCTCCTTAGTCTCAGGACTTAGCTTGGGTTGTTGAGCCGGGTGAAATTCCCCCTCGGCAGGTTTGTTTTGTCGCTTCTCGCCAGTGGCTCTATCATGGCTTCTAATAGTCTCGACTTTAGACCCGAATTCGCCCGAGGCACTAGTAGCTCGCCGGGGTTCCTCAGCCCTAGCGCCTCCCCCGGGCCCCCGAGCTGGGTGCGATTTTGCTCTTGCAGGCTGACCACGTTGCTTCTCATCCCTTGTCCCATCGTGGCATTTGAACGTTCCAATATTATATCCAAATTCGCCAGGGGCGTCGGCGTTCTTCTCGAGCTCTTTGGTCCCCGGACTGGTAGTTGATTTTCCTCGCGAGTTCGATTCTGAAGGCTCAAGAGCAAACGAAACCCTCTTGGCTCGTAGTTTTTCTTCCTTTTTTCTGTGATAGCTATGCCCTGACCTTTGGTTGTTTCACTATTGTGCCCTCTATCTAGAAACCTGAAGTCTACGCTGCCAGGCTCGCGCCCCACAGCGCCAGGCGAGTTTTCCTTAGTCTTGGAGAGTTGCCTAGGAGGGGGAGGGTAGAATCTCCACCCTTTGTATTTCCCTCTTGGTCCGGTGCCCGGGTTGAAGATTTTATACCCTCTTCTTCGGCCTTTGGAGTCCCCCCCTAACCCCTATCATACATCGCAGAGAGGAAACAGAGGATGAGTGGCGCTCACCCCCCTGCACGCAGAATTGCTCCCAGAATGCCGTGGCGATCACTGAACTACCCTGGTGAAGCAGTATTGGTATACGAATGCACCCCCGGCGATGAAGATGGCGATTATGCTCAATCTTCCCACGAACATTTGCCTGGAGTAACCTACTAAAGTTCCACCCAGCATTGCTCCGAGGTTCGTGACCACTTGGGTAACGGTGGTTTTGTTTTTTGAGAATTCAAGTTAGCTTTCCAACATCGCCGGGTATAGATCCTAGGAGCCAAGGGACTGAGGGGTGTGAGCTTTAGATTCAACCCGAGGTGAGAGATAGGATACCATAAAGTCGAAGCAAACCATCATTAGGACAAGATAGATCAAAAGAATCCAATTCTTCTTGAGCCCTACTTTAGCTTCTTTCCAGAAAACCTTTCCGATATCTTCCACACCCTCGTGACGTTCTCTCATTACCAGCCGCTCTAGAAAGCTATTTGTCTCTAGGAGATATAACCGGAAAAGAATAATTAGTAGCGGAGGGCATTCTCTGAACCAGAATAGGGGCCTCCACCAATGAGGCGTTGTGTTGACAAGGCCGCAAGAAAAGACCATGACGAGTAGATAGCCGAACGCATGACTCTGTTTCAACATACCCGAGAGTATAACTCGAGCTTCATGGGGTGCGTCCTCGAGAGCGGTGGCAGCATAATTACCATACAATCCTCCCATGACAATACCGAGTAGCGCGTGAACCCCTAGAAACTGCACATAGCTAAGAAATTGCAAGTTTCAGCTACCAGGCGAGAGGTTGGGCAACAAACATATTACAGAAACTAGTTGCCATCTCCAAAACAATAAACAAAATATTATTCAGAATAAACAGCCCTTTCCTCTCCACATGTCGGCAGCAATACCGAAGGTGATGGCGCCGACACTTCGCACCAATACCAGAGTTATACCCCATGTGGTGTCGGCCTTGGACTTGTATTCATTCTCCCACCTGGTGTCTGTTGTCACTTGGATGGCCATGGCAATTCACACAGCCTAAGCTAAGTTTTTTACATACACCGAGGTCTGATTGAGCAAACCCTGTTATACCTAACCTCTGCAAATTCCTTATGCAATTTCCTGAAACATACTACATGTTCCTGCATCATTCATCTCCTAAAATATTCACCCCATCGCTCATCTGATACCGAACTCCTCAGTGCTCTATCCTCCCCAAACGAACCTCTCCCCCATCACAATCTTTCATGTTCGAGCCATGTCCAAGAGCGGCAACCTTTGTGAATTTTCAACCGTTCGCAGGTTGGCGTGCTTCCAGTAGATTGACTGCTAGTTTGTTCCCTGAAGAAGTAGCCCACTAAAAGGGTGTTCGGCCGTCATAGTCAGGGATATCGGGGTTGACATCACCCCTTCCTAGTAGTAGTTTCACTACTCCGTCATGACCACTCCCGGTAGCCCATGAAAGAGCTGTTCTGCCTATGCTATCTGCAATATGCGGGTTGACCTTCTGGCATCCTAACAGTAGCTTTACTACTCTATCAATCCCAGCCCTAGCAACACTCGTGAGAGGCGTTTGGCCATTAATGTCTAGGATATCCGGGATGACATCTTCCCGTTCCAACAATAGCTTTACCACACAATCATCCCCACGCCCGGCAGCCCGCAGAAGCGGTGTTAGGCCAGTGTCATCAGCCATATTGGGGTCGACATCCTCAGGTTGTAGTAGAAGCTTCACTACTCTGTGAGACCCACGCTGGGTAGTTATCATGAGCGGTGTTAGGCTAAAAGGGTTCACCATATCAGGGGTGGCGTTTTTCCACTCTAACAGTAGCTGCATTACTTGAAATTACCTCCCCTCGACAGCGTACCAGAGCGATGTTTGGCCATATCGATCTGTTATATTGGGGTTAACATCCCCACGTTCCAGCAGTAGCTTCACTGCTTCATGGTGACCCAGCCAGGCAGCCCGTGAGAGCGATGTTCTGCCATCATTGTCTAGAAAGTCCGGGTTGATGTTTTTCCGTCCCTACTCCATCATGGCCATATTCGGCAGCCCATAAGGGTGGTGTTAGGCCTCCTCTGTCGTATTGGGGTCGACATCTTTCCGTCCCAGCAGTAGTATCACTACTTCCTCATGCCCTCCCTTGGTAGCCCAGGAGAGAGGCGTTTGTCTGAAACTTTCGGACATAGTGGGGTTGGCGTTTCCCTTAGGTTCCAAACATAGAGGCAGTACCCAAAGAGCAAAACGTGCCCAAGAAAGAGAAGAAAAGGACTTGGCAATTGACACTTGTGCTGAATGGAAAACCACGTGCTTGAGAGATTTGTGATTGTAGGCCTTGGATCAAATTAGTTCCCCAGCAATGGCTGTAGAAAAGGAGGAAAGAATGAATTGAGAAAGTAAACAACTAATGCCGATTTTGTGTTCTCAAAGGTCTGTCATATATACCCATATGCCACCTCCTGAACCGGCGAGAGAATAGAGATCTCATCCCGTCTCTATCAGTTTCTAGCGCCTTAATGACTGAGGTGGGATTAACCCTCCATCATACCTCAGTATCATATTATCGAGTTCTTCAATGGTCAACTTGTCGTCCAAATCGATATCCCTTAATCTGTGTGGGGACTCCGCGGCTTTTTTTATTATTTTTTAGCACAGTTGGGTTCAGGTCTTTACCAAAGGTATCGTACAGTACATGTCCGGGGAGCTCTTTCTGTGACCTAACCAAGGGAAAACATCCATCCTCACGATTGGCACACTTCAACCTCCCTAGTCTCGGAATATCTTAAGGAGCCAAAACGCGGCGAATACGAAGGGGTACAAGTATTTGTGTCCGCGTAGGTGTGGTCGTATGGTGTTGGGTTAGTTATTGCCTGAGCCTGCACATCTGCAAGACTTTAGTGATTTGCGGGAGGGGCATGAAAATTTTGTACTCGAGTATCTTGCTGGTCTAGGAGATAATCTCTTTATAAAACAAACAAGAAAAAAGAAAAGAAACCCCTTCTTCATTACCACAACATGGCTAGAGCTACTTCATGACTGAGAAACTTAGGGAATACAGTACGAAAGCAAGCAAAAAAAGGAAAACATCCTCTTCCCCCCCCCGCTTCGCCATTGTATCGTAATTACACAATTCCCACAAAAGCCGATTAAACCCTCAAAGAAAAATAAACCTCCTAGCAGGTAATACATCCATCCATCCATCCATCCGCCCAGCCAACCGATTTGTTAGTTGTTTGGTTGAGAAATATAAGCACTACAAAAAAAGTAATAAAGGAAAAAGTTAAATCCGATGCATCGCTCCCTATGGATACATGGATGAAAAAGAAGAATAAAGGCAAGAACAATATTCAAGGTTGTCGCGCCTCCTCCGTAGACCGAAGCGTAGGACAAGAATATGGAAGGATGGGGGACATGCCAGGTCAACTTTGGTCAGGAGTCGGCCCGGGTGGCAGGTTATCAATCATTTTCAACATCCTAACATTTTGCGGAGGATCACATGAGAAATTAGCCCGACCAAAGAACACCATAAAAAAACCAAACGTACCCGCAGATTAGTCACAAAGAAGGCACAATGCATGGGGTCGCGAGTGGTATACACACCTAGTATTTTCCCGTGTCATTTCCTCGTTATCGGCTTGCAGCTGGCCAAGTTGTTGCTTGAGTGCGGCTACCTTTAATATCACAATTCTTAGCCCCGTGTGTTCATTCGTATAATAATATAGTTGTGAGAGGAATCATAGTTCCTTAGTAACTCACATTAGCAGAAAGAGATTGGGTGGCTGACAATTCCTGTAATAGATGCTTTCTTAACTTCTGGAGTCTCCCCGGTTTCTCCCTCGCGAGAGGGCCTGTCTTCTGTGCTCACCTTGTTTTTGATTCGTAGTTCGGCTAGCTCCGCTTCAACTACTCTCATTTTGACCGCCGATTCGTTCTGGGAATTTGTAAGCACCGCCTCCTTCTCCTTAACGAGAGCTTCAGCGGCGCCCAATTGCTCCTTCAAAGTCGCCTCTAATCCCTTTGAGTCTTTGATAGCAATTTCAATCGCGGATTCCTTAGCCCTGATAAGTTCCTCAAAACTGTCGACTTGTGCCTTGAGTTGCTTCGTCTCGGTTTCGAGGTCAGACTTCTCTCTGGTAATTATTTCTAAATTGTTAGATTTCTCTGTGCTATCGGCTTCCAACGAGGAGACCAATTGGTTAGTTTTCTCGAGATCAGTTTCCTTTGCCTTCACAGCCTGAAGAGCAGTTTCCTTCTCCTTTTCTAGGATATTGAGCTCTCCCTTCAAAGATTCTAGCTCAGCGGTGATAGACGTCACAGAGGCTTCCTTCTCTTCCCTAAGGACTTCCTTCTCTCTATTGAGGGACCCGTTCTCACCCACTAGGGCTGCCTTCTCTTCCTCCAAGGCTTCCTTCTCCTTCTCAAGAGCAGCCAACGTAGCTTCAATTTCCTTCTTTTCGGATTCAAGTTTTTCAATGGCTCCGTCCTTGCCTTGCATACCAGACTCCCCAGCCCCAAGCTTATCCTTCAAGCTCTTGATTTCCCGCTTCAGATCATCAGCCTCCGCCCGATAGATTAGCTCCATCGACTTGTAATCAGCCTCCATCGACGCACGGAGATCCTTAACCTCTTCCTCTGACTTCTCAACAGATGCAGTCTTTTCAACCAGCTCCTTCTTGGCCTCCGAGGCCTCTATCTCGAGGACTGAAGCCTTCTCGAGAAGCTCCTTATTTAAAGTCTTCTCCTTTACAACCTCGGACTCGAGTGTGGATTTGGATTCCTCAGCTCCCTGTAACGATTCCTGCAACGTTTTGATCTCAGCATCCTTAGATGTCTTGATCTGGTCAAGTTCTGCCTTCGCCATCTCAAGGTGTTTCGAAAGGGCGTCGAAAGTAGATTGATCAGGAACCGCATCTAGGGCGGCCTGTAGCTCCACCCGAGAGGCTTTCTCAGTTGCAAGTTGGCCCTCAAGCGCAGAGATGGTAGAACTATGGCTCTGCAATAACTCTGCCACGCCTTCCTCCGCCCTTTTAAGTTCCCCAGCCATACGAGATATCTCAACGGCATGTGCCTCTCTGGTTGAATCTAGTTGGGCAACAAGCGCCTCGTACTTTTTAGAAAGCAGAGTATACTTTTCCTCGTTACCAGAAGTGAGCTCGGCCTTCGTTTTCTCGATTTCCGTAAGATGTTCAGCCCGCTGAGAATCAAGGGCAGCCTTATGGGCTTGCTCAAGCTTAGAAGCCATCTGTGTAAACGTTAGCGACTTGAGTCTTGCAAAGAAAACAGTTGCTACTGACCTCAGCGCTATCTGCCATATCCTCAACAGCTTTTTCAAAATCCGCTTTGAGTTTTGCCAGCTGGCCTTCCTTGTCCTGCAATAAACCTTGTGAGCAAAAAAACAAATGATGTGCACACATATGGAACAAACCGCCAGTTCCTTATTCAAGGCCTCCAAAGTGCTCTGTAGGGCGGCGACTTCTTCCTTCCCTTGCTCCTGTGCCGACTTGATTTCAGCTTCGGATCGCTCCCTAACCAATTCTAATTGCCGTGAGGCTTCCTGGATCTCCTCTTTTGCGGTACCTAGCTGGGCCGTTAGATTGTTGACTTGTTCCTGGTTTGACTTCGTCAACTGGTCAATCAAGCTTTCCCATTCTTTGTCCTTGCTCTCAACGGTGCCAGAAGCTTCCTTCTTCAGGACTTCAACGGTTAATTCAAACTGCTTTTGCTGGGCTTCATTCTCCTGTTTGACAGCTTCAATTTTTTCAGCCGCTTCTTTCTGAGTAGCCTCCAAAGCCTCAGCGCTTTCCAACTTAGCAGCTTCAAGCTTCTGTAGCAGATCCTCCTCCAACACCCTAGCGGCAGATTTAGCTTCTTCAAGTTGGGCAGACAAAATCTCAGAACCTTTTTCCAACTGCTCTCGGTGCTCTTGAATAAGTTTCTCGAGTTTGGCCTCAGCCTCTTCGGCCACGGTTTTCTCGGTATTAACTGCCTCTGCCAATTCCACTGCGTGTTTCTCTTGGAGTTCTTGGATAGCCTCTTCATTAGCCTTGCTTTCAAGTGCCGCCTTCTCCAATTCTTCTTGTAGAACCTTGATAACACTGCCGAGGCCGTCAATTTCCTTCTGGCGAGACTCAAGTGCCTCCGTGTTCTTTTTGGAAGCACCCTTAGAAGTCTCATGTGCATCCTCGATCTGTTTCTTTAGCGTTGCAATCTCTTCAGTAAGCCTCTTAACAAGGCCTTCGGTATCAATGGAGCTCTGGCTGTTGGCTTCCTTCTCAGCTGCAAGAGCAGCATTGAGAGCCTCAACCGCCTTTTGGAGATCACCGGTTTCAACCGCAGCCTTTGCTTCGGCGTCCTTAAGAGCCTTTCGCGGAATTAGTTTACAGCCCACATCGTGTCAAAAATAGAAATACCTTTTCAACCAAGGAAGTGTTATTGGATACCTCCTCAGCGTGGCGTGCTTCGAGAGACTCAAAGGAAGTTTTCAGAGTATTAATTTGTGCGAGAAGGTCTTTTTCTTTTGCGCCGAAGCCATCCCCAAGAGTCTTGAGCTCTTTTGCATGCCTGGCAATCATCTTATCATTCGTATCCTTCATCCTTGCCGCAGATTCCTCAGCCCGGGCTACAAACTCTGCCTCAGCATCCTTACATTGAGCCTGTAGCTTCTCGTTCTGTATATAATTTGTTAGCCTCAGATCGCTATGGTCCAATATACGATAAAACCTTACCGCTTCTTGAATGATAGTAATCCTTGCTTTAAGGTCTGCCAGCTCGGACTCCAGCTCTTCAGTAGCTGTCTTGGCATCGCCATTAGTGGTAGGGTGGCCGCCGGCTTTGGAAAGTTGTTCTGAAAGCTCCTTGTTCTTTTCCTCCAAGTCAGACACTTTGACTTTTAACGCTTCTAACTCCTTTGAAGAAGTGGCACTCGATGCGCTGAGAGTCCCACTAGGTCCTGCAGCTCTCGAACGTAAAGTTGAAGTGCTGGGCCGAGAAGAAGGATGGGAGATTCCGGTAGTTCCCCTTGCAGCCGCAGAGATAGGCCGTCCGGCGGCGGACGGCGGCCTAGGTGAGATAGCATTCTCCCGCGCCGTGGAAGCAGCCGAAGCGCGCCCAGCAGTCGCGGTATTAGATAGCGCAGACATCGAAGGGCGTGACCGATGTAAAGGTGCCGTAGGTGTGGTTGTAGAGGTAGCGGCCCTTCTCACATTGCTAGCGGTACTTGCAGTGCTTCCAGCAGAGGACCGACGATCAGCGGTAGGACTAGTCGAACTGCTTGAACTGGATACCGTTCCTTTCTTCTCGGGTGAGCGAGTAGCATTTGCAGCTGGAGAAGCGATTGCCGGTGTTCTCCTTGAAATACCGGATGTTGCAGCCGTTCTCGAGCCAGCAGCTAGAGGATTGTTGGTAGTACTGTTAGTCGATCCAGAAACGGTCCTACGTGTTGCGGTATTGCTAGCAGTGCCGGTGGCCCCATTGATTCCGATGGTAGATCTCTGTGGTGGTCTTGATAAACCTGTGGTTCCAGTCCTCCGAGGCGGGAGACCGGAGGCTGGAGCAGCAGAGCTTGATCCAGTCCCAGCAGGACGCCTAGCCGTTCCCGTCACAGTTGGTTTCTTGACTGCTTCCTTCTGCTCTTCCCGATGGGTCTCCTTAACCGGGTCAGGATCTGCTGTAGAAGACACCTCCTCCACCACAGGAGTGATAGGCACACCCAAGCCCTGAGGGGAAGTTGGAGCTAGTACCTCTTCAGGAGAGTCTGACATATTTGCTGTCGAGTAGTGATTAAAAATTTACTAAGATAAAATAAAAAGGGAGTTTTGAAGGACTGTTTGTCCCGAGAAGAATAGTTGAGATGAGAGGTGACACTTTTTGTAGGAAAGCAGCAGCAACGGACCAGCGCGATGAGATAAGGGGGAGACTATAGATGTCGAGGATACGATGAGCGAAACGATGAGCGAAACGATGAGCGAAACTAATGCAAGTGGAGGTCAGTCAAACAAACGCGTACAGGTCGAGCCACGCCGACAAACGAATTGAGATGGATGGATGGCCTGTGGATTTTGTGTATCCTGGCATGGGCTTGGAACTGCGGGGTGAAGACGAAAAAAGAGGGAAGAGGCACTCGAGTAACAGAGCACCAGATAGAACGTAATGAGTGATACAGTACCGGTAGATAATTCTGTTTAGGGGTGTGAGGGGAGGGTGGGCCGGTTATTATGATATGCAGAGAAAACGATTTAGTAGGGATGGGGGCTAATCACATTGATATTGCCAGCGACAACGTTGCACGTTATCAACAGAAAGGGTTCGTCCCTGACCTCTGATTGGAGATCTCGAAACACACTCTTCCGAAGACGAGTCTTGGGATATAGTATGGATGAGTGCGAGGGTGTGTGTGTGTGTATGAGAGAGAGTGCGTGTGCCCTGGATGAGGAGGATGAGGAGGAGGAGGAGGGTGAGAAGAGGAGGAGGAGTAGGAGGAGGAGGAAGATAGGAGAAGAAATGGAAAAGGAGAAGAGAAGGCGAAAGGGAACGGGTGGGACGGAAGAGAGACCAAAATTCAATGTCTTTTCATCCCTCCGATGGCCACTTGGACCTTTCGTACTTTTTTGTTACCAGTCTCAAGCGAGAGACTCGAGCCATGCCAAAGATCTCTAACTGGACCAGGCTTAGCCCCGCGTCCATTCTGCCCTATGCGGCTACAAGAAATCGCGCCAACCCAAAATTTTAAAGTGACCACTCGTACTGTCTGATGATACTGACACTGTTTCCGACAAGCAAGTAGGAGCTTCCCCCCGAAACCATAGCATGTTTCCGAGTAAAAACCTCCCTCACCATGCACACATCGAAGAAAGAAAGAAAGGAGCTGTTATGGTATCGGTTCTCTAACACACGTACCCGATATCAAATATCGACCCCCTTACCCTCCTCGCTCTCTACGGTACCAAGTGAGTCGAATGCAGCGAGCACACCAATACCGTAACGATGGTGATGACGGTTACGACACCTTCCGTGTTCACACTGTCCATATCACGATATCCCCATACCCGGCAGGCTGCATGCTCGTCGGACTTTTTACTTGTACGACAGCAGATCCCCGTCGGGAAAAAGAAAGAAAAAACAGTATGAACACATACCGGTATCAGTACCATCATAGATGCAATGCAGTGTAATGTAACAGCATAATTAATTTGCGCCCGCCCCGCGAGTACCGTAGTATATACCATACCATGGGGATGTTCCCATAGTAAAAGCAAACTTAAGCCAGCCAAGTTAAGATCCTTCCTTTTTAAAAGGGAAAAGAAAAAAAGAAAAACTGTAGTAATCGTGTGGATGCTAGGAGGAAAGAATGAAGGAATGGTAAGGAAGAATAAGCACAGTATCCCCGCTCCGTTAACCCCAAGCACCGCTATATGAATTATGCAACCATTTCCTGAAAACCCGCAAGTCACCGAAACCACAGACAGAAGTCACATGCACGAAAGGAGAAACAATGGACGTGTAAAGAAATAACAGCTTTAGCGAAATTGGAAATGGTGAAGATCCTCGGTAGAGGAGAAAGAATAACCCATGCTTTCAACCCTACCTTCGAAACATTTAGCGGTGTATCACTAGCATTGGTGGGGTGGAGGAGCCTTTTTCTTAAGGTCTCCTGTCTCAGCGACCCGAACACCCCCGGTCCCAACACTGCCCCTTCTAAGTCTACCCTCTTCGCCTTCCATAGTAGCAAGCTTGCTATCCGGAGAGCTAGTCCTCCTAGGCCCGAGGTTTGCCTCAGTTGCTTGGGTGATATCTGGGGAAGGGGGATGTTTATCCGCTTCGCCGGTAGCCCATGGAGCTCTTGCATCTTCCATGCTGGGCTCTCTGCCGGGTAATGGGCGGGGAACGGTGCGGGAGGCTGAAGATTCCGCAGGGAAACGACCTACTGTGGATCCGGTTTGATTCACAGTAGAAGCGGGGATGCCCCAGGGCGCCCTGGTGGTGAAATCAGTATTTGAACCAATCGTAGGAGACTGCGCTGGGTTTCTAGCCCAAGGCGCAGCTGTGCTGGTGATGGGATTCTCGGGAGCCCGAGCCCCAGGACCAGAGCTAACACTAGATCCAGCTCCTACCCCACTTCCAGTCCCAGCTCCCGGACCACTTGCATGGGGCGCCTGAGTCCCAGCAATAATGGCCGCGGTATTGGCAGAGCTATCTGGCCTACCCCAATCGAAAATGCTCCCAAACCTAAAGTGCTGAACAACTGGAAACTTCCCCAGAACTTCTGCATTAAACATCTTGATCATTCCCTAGGCCATAGCCGTGAGCAAACCCTGTAAAGGTATAAATACTCGGGGAAAGCCTACTTTGTTTATTTTGCCCCACCCTCCTTGAACACCAGAGATATCATATAAAATCGGACTATGCTCCCAGAAAGGACCCTTCTTGACATCGTATATAAAACCGATAGCCCCAAAGTAAAGATTCCTCAAACGTTCCCTCTCAACGACAAGACTCTTAACCACATCTCCAGGCTTCGGCACATCTTCCAACCCCTCGACGTTGGCCGGAACCGTCGAGCTCGAGGACGAATCAGTCGGGGGGTGGGTAGTCAACTCAGCACTGCCAAAGATATACGGGAGGAAGGAATGATCATCGAGTCCCCAAACCCCATGAGAACCCGCGGGCTCAAGGGTGTATGTAGTCACCAACCGTCTGACCAGATGGAGATATGCATCAAGACACTTGAGAGCCAATCCGAGCTCATCCCTCCCGGCCTGAAACCCACCGAACATCCAAATCCCGCAGAGAAAGGCCAAGAAAGATAGTTCGTGCCCGGTACCGTAATCCAGGCGTTGGGAAGATCCGAACGAACCGAGAAGATATGGGAGTAATTCCTGCTTAGCGGTGACTTCACCTTTCCCCTTTGGGGAGAGCACCGATGCAGGTAGGTATTGGTCGAGAAGACTGCTCGGACCCCCGAGAGCATCCTCGACGAGGGCGTACCAATGACGGTAGGCGGTGTTACCGAACCTTTGCGGTCCCGGGTCCGGTGGAGCCTGGGCCATCAGGGCTTCCAGTTTGTGAATGAGCTGGATGATGTCGTCGACTTCGGGGGATACATCGATGGTAGGGGAGGTCAGTGTATAGTTCTGTGGGTTGCGGAGCTCGCCAGTTACTGGGTTCAATGGGGATGCCGAAGCATTAAGGTGAAGGATGAAATCGGTTATCAGTTTGTAAGCTGGTGAGGTAATAAAATGCGGAACGTCCTCTTGGACATGAATTCTTTTAGCTGGGATAGCGAAGATATGTTTAGCGGGGTCGATCGGCCGAAGGTCAGTACTGGAAGCCATGGTGAGAGATGACTATGGAGAAATGGGTACGATAGGTTGATAGAAAGATGAAGGTGTCTATGATATAGGAAAGGGGGAAAAGAGTTGGATGGACGGATAGATGGCGGTGTTAAAGGGTTATGAACGGGAGGCGATCTACATACAACGGGGTGAATGGGGAATTTCGGGCACGGGGATCAGGGATCTAATATTACCGTTGACGTCGGTGGGGGCGTCAACAGCACCTTATCGTAACACCACACACTTGTCAAGATATAAGTTCACACGTGCAAGAAAACAATAACCTCCCGAAGTACGGTGGGAGTACAGTACTCGAGTACTCGTACAATAATCATCAGATATTTCCCCACTTAATACAAAAAAATGGGGTAGATAATCACCGCGTAATTGAGATTAGCCAGGCATTTACTACAATATCGTGCCGGTACCTGCATCCTCCATGTGAAAGACCCACCCAACCCAAAAACCTAACCCATTAAACCCTCCAGTGGGAAAACGCCGTGGGTTGCATTTAAGGCATTTTCAGCCCGTGAAACCAATGCCTTAGGTGTCGTCTGTGGGATCTATTAACATATCATACAGGTACTATTCACTCAAGCGTGATAGAGTACCAGCACAACCACAGTGATCGGAATGACTTCGTTTAGTAAATATAGTGCTGCATTCGCGGTCTGTCCGTCCTCGTGCTATCGCAGCATAGTATATCGGTCATTACGATGCCCTTCGCATTACAAAGGAAATTAGTCTACTTACAATGGTGTGGTCGTCTGCGATTACTGATTGGATCCTGTTGCCTGGGGTGGGGTGTCGCGTGCTTCACGGGTGCTCACTCGCAGGCTTGTTCCTTGTGCCGCGGGCAGGTGATTTTGGGCGCAGAAACGTAAGCACTCAAAAAGCCTCAAGATGGGACGCCATCTCCCCCGTGATGGGGCTATGATCGCTTTGCTTTTGCGCATCTTCTGAGGATTGGATCTGTTGGTTTTCACGAGGCTACATCGCTGCTTAAGACCCTTATTTATCTAGAGACGCTAGGACAAACGGAAACCTGACTCGGAAGAGTAAATGATGATATAATATTAATGCTATACTCAATGCACCCTAATATATTGCGCCAGCGACTCAAAAATTAATTACAGTATTGCATTACCAAGACTACTGAGGCAGTTTAAAGCCTCCCTTCGCCAACTTCTGAAACACACCCTTAGGATCATACTTCTTAGAAATCTTCACTAATTCTTTCACCTGTGCGCCTCCATAGCTAGCAATAACCTTCTGATCGATAGCAGCGTCGTTGAGGAACAAGTACGGCTCGAACAGGCCCTTAGCCTTCGCCAGGTCCTCGATCTGCTTCATGAAGCTAATGGAGAGCGGGAGTGTGACCTGGTCGCCGGACGGGAGCGCCCAGGTGCTTGTCAAGCAGAGCCATGTTTGGGCCTTTTCTGCCACACCCAATGCGTTTCCGCCGCGGGCCTTGCCTTGAGCCACGGTTGATGCGGCGATGGGCTGGAAAGTTAAGGTAACGCGGAACCCGGGGATAGAGGAGATGGTGGTGTTCATGGCGTAGGTCTGTTGAAAGAGGGCGGTGATGTCGTGATAGAGGTCCGGGGAGACGCCAATGCTTAGGGTTCGGAAGTCATATCTGGACAATATCATAGTTATTAGAAGTTGGAAATTTTACAGACTATTCGCGTGAAACGAGAGTACTCACCGAAGAGGAGGTTGAAGAGCAGCATCGTCTCCACCACCAGCCTCTATCGCCATTTCTGGCAAAGTCCTCTGCTTGCTGCTATCGCTCACGGGGCCGGCCCTAAAGATAGGATCCAAGGATGCTGGCTTCTGGCCACTAGCATGAAAAACAGTCACCATGAAGACGGTCGAATTCAACTGCGGGACATAAGAAAGGCTAGGGATAACCGCCGCATCAGGGTCAGTCAATTGGCCATTCGTCTGATACTCGGCGATCGCATCGGTGACATTATCAGTCTGTTGAGGCAAGAAAAACGTGTTCCCGCCCCAGACTTTCCCATTGGGGATTGGGATGGTAAACAAGTCGAATCGAGTGACAATCCCAAAGTTATTGCTCCCGCCTTTGAGCGCCCAAAACAAGTCCTTATTCTCTGTAGCAGATGCCGTGACGATGCTCCCATCTGCGGTAACGACTTCGAAGCTAGCGACGTTGTCGCACGCCATTCCGTGACCGGTTGAGAAGTAAGAGTTTCCTGCGCCAGTGGTTAGGCCGCCGACGCCGACGCTAGGGACTCTACCACCAACAACAGCGAGGTTGTAAGGTTCTAGGAATTGGTAGACGTTAATCCATCTATTCCCCGGGCCGACGGAGAGAAGATCCTCCGATTCCGAGAGTGCTAAGGTGGTGAGGTTCTGAAGAGAAATGAGGATTCCGTCGGAGGTGCTTGCGCTCCCAGGGAAGGGGGTATGGCCGCCGGAGCGCACGGCGAATGGCACGGAGAAGAAATTGATGATTTTAATTGACTTTGCTATATCCTGTGCTGAAGTCGGCACGAAGATCGCTTGTGCGGGCAGCTGTGCTCTCAGGGACCTATTCCGATTCCTCCGTGTTAGTACAATGCTCGCTCACTCGCTCGAATAAACAATTGGGATAGGGAGTGGTCGAGCTCACCAGTTAATACTCATACTAGCATTATACCCAGCCATATCCGGCAATAACGTTTTATTGGGGAATAGCAGAGTAAGAATTAACACCGCGATGCCTTGCCAGATCCCTGTGCCCCCAGAAGTAGCCTTAAGCTCACCAATCTTCTGCAAACCGGCAGCCGGGACGCCCAAGTCACTGGCGAAAGTAGTGACATCTGAAAGATTGACCATTGTGATGGCTTTGTTTATCCTGCAGAAGAAGAGGATGGAGAAGAAAGGTTTGTTATAGTCGCCGAACGAGGATGGTGATTCCAAGTGAGCTTTAGGGAAGAGGGGGGGGATTCTTATATATCTCTATCTATCCCCCTCTGATCTTCTATCTATCCCCCTCCGGGCCTCTATCCATACGCCCCCCCAATCTCAAACCATCAGCTCTAAATCTTCCGAGCATACTCGAGCAACAAACTTTCCAGACCATGCGTATGATACTAGGATATAGTATGGTAGGGGTACCGGCGAAGAAAGTGTAAATCGTCTACTAACTAGAAAGAAAAGGCGCCAGTATGTAGAAGGAAAGCACTGCATGCTTACACACGGGTCTCTACTTTACCGTTCCAATCTAACCAAAATCCTACCCCCCTCCCCATAGCACTCAGTCTCCCGATAGTGCTGCCATTCGAGCCCTGCGCAAGGCGGTGTTCGTATCCTGAGAACCAGATGTGTGATCCCGGGGGCCCTGTTGCTTCCTTTTTTTCATTTTCCTTCTCCCTCGTTCCCAGAACCACTCGCCACTAACCCCTCCAGACTGCAGCCTTGCCTCCCAACTTAGGCACGGCTCCACCCGCCTTCTCCGCCTTCCCATATGAGGTTTTACGCTTCCCGTCGACCTAAATTACTAGTATTCGTGTTTCCCGTTTTCGTGTTCGCCCAATTACGTGTTGTGGATAGGTGGGGTGCTGTAGCTTACGGTGAGACTAGCTCATCGTTACCGTTGAAGTAAATTTTCCGTAACAAGAACAAACGAACCATGCGCGAGGGGGTCCAAAATTTCCTCCTTCGGGAAAGGGGCGAAAAGCACACAAAAAAGCCTGCTGTCCCAGACAAACAAAACGCCAGCCCTCGCTTGGAGAGGTAACTCCAACGTCCTAGTACTCGGGTGAGGGGGAAAATATTGGGACATGCAAGGGGGTAGTGGAGTTACTCGAATTAGTAGTTATCCCACTCTTTTGATTCTTTCACACTCCTATTAAGGTATATATGCACAGGCCTTTGCTACCCCTGCTTGTCCCAATACTTCCCCCCTACCCCTAGTACTTGTATATGGTCTGGTGGTACAAGCTCCCGTTGTGCACCGTACTGTAGTTGTGTTGGACAGGTTTCTATGCAGTGGCTTGCTAAAGACACTGGGCACACTGACTGGAACATCCCTGCATGCACCCAATACCCAAAATATTAGTCCGATTACCGCTAAAGTACTGTACAAGTACTAGCAGATTATCTGAAGTCAGCCCTTCCAAAAAATCCGCCCATGACATACCGAATGGGCTGGAGCGCATTCTAGATACATTCTGGCGCGAATGGATATTCTGAATAATAATAATGTATGGTGAGCTTTTCTTTTTTGCCGAAACATCAGCAGTCTTGAAAATTATTGCATTACCTAATCGCTGGAGAATATAAGACCGTAATATCACTAGGCACTCCAAGCGATATTTGTTTTCTTTATGGACCTTCAAGTATATTAGGATAGCTTTGTTAATACTAAATTTAGGTTCCAGTTTTGTAGCCTTAGAATAAATCTCTTGAATCTTAACTCTCTTTATTCCCACATTCCTATATATAAAGAAGGAGGAGCAATTGTGAACCTATAAGCTATATATGTGTGGGAGCAAGGGAATGCCTCTTAGGATTTCATCTCTATATAAACGCACTAGACATCCATAATAAAGAGTAGCAGCATTAAAGAAAAGCTTTCTACCCATTCATAGAAGGCAACTACTTTGTAATTTATAAAATATCTAAACATCTTGGAAATGCTTCTATCAATTGCAACAATTGGCCTTGCTCGTACTAAGAACTTAACTTTGCACTCTTATGGCAAGTGAGTACCTGTAAACAAAAATAGTAATAAAAAAAGCATCAAAAATCAAATCCGATATCCTCAGAACTTCCAGTATATTTATTTTTATTTTTATTTTTAGCTTGATTACAGGTACTAAGGTAGATATTGGTATGCAGTGGTACTGGAGTACAGTATGTTTGACATGCTGGTAAGTTATACCCCTGCAATCGATGCAATTTTAAACCTTTTCTCGTGCGATCACCGTAGGCTGCCGTGCTCGGGTATGGAGGTAAGTGATGAGACGGACAGGGGGTCAAGATGTCAAAGCTTCTTACCCTTCCTGGCATTATTCCTACCAAATCAAATCATTAAATTTTTTTACCTCTACGATATCGAGCGCCCGGACTCGAAAACCCTGTCCGTCTCATCATTTACCCCCTTACCCGAGTACTAGCTTGCCGGTAGCCAGTACCCAGGGGGTTGCAAGGGGGGCAGTAGTCAGTACAGCAAGCGGCAATGAAACAACTACCATATCTGCGATAAGGGCTCTAACAGCAGATAATGAAGGCCAGCTGCCCCTGGAGTACATGTAACCGTTGCTTCTAAAATACTCACATACGGTACTAGTACTGAAGATTCCCTTTAGGTTGCCAAATTTGTCGGCTATGAGATTGTGGTGGGGGAAGGTCCTCAATCAACACCAAGTGCAATAGCCGAGTGAGACTTGGAACACCATTATGTGGAATCGTACTCGAGTACATTACCACACCCTGCCTGACCCCTGGATCGTGCTGGCCTCGCCTAGCCGCCCATAAGGGAGATACCGGTATTGTTCTTTTCTTCCTCCATCTTTCAACAACGCGAGCGGCGGCACAAGTCTGACATGTGAGTTGTGGGTGCAGATGGGCTCCGTGTTTACCGCCCCAATAAACTACCGGCGCGATGGAAGCTGGGGTAACCGAGAACCACGCGAGGACGTCCAGAATTTCCCCCTCCGGGTTAAGGTGAGAAAGCGCGGCGAAAATACCGGCATCCCAGCCCTCGCTTGGAGAAATAGATGAAGAATCCGAATGATGGGTCTTACTAGGAGAGGCAACTCCAACGTCCCACCACCGCGAGATTCTTAATTATCCCAGTTCCCACGGTATGATACCGCTACAGCTTGTTGACACGGAGTATTCCTACCGGCATCATATTTCCGTTAGACTTTATGGTATCATCCATAGGAACTCTTGAAGGTCTGCTGCTATATAGAGTATCGGCGAGGATAAGCCCTACGGCAGATTTAATCTCACAGGTTAACAGAATTTTAAACACTAGTTAACTACGATACTCGTCTTAGGTAAAAGTACCTGGACGTAAGGGTTAGAAAAATATGTCATACCCTTAATGTCCGGGCACTTCTCGCCTGGGACAAGCAACAAGGTGCCATGTGTCTAGCGAGCTGATTTTTATATTGGGTTGGGAAAACGCAGAAGAAATCCCGCTTATAATAGAAGCAAGTTGTCTCTAAATCTGGAGATTAAGAGGATAGCGAAGAAAATGTTTCTTTTTTCACGGCGCTCGTGCTGGCTGTGTCTCAAGTTGAAGCCACATTATGCCTTCTGATAATACTGTAACTACGATACGCGAAGGCGTTGCTAACCTAACTTAATTAAATTTTTATATTATGATACAACCGCTACTGTGGATTAGGGCATAAAAGCCCAAATCGTTCGGTAAAACTCAGAGAAATACTACAATATATAAGAACTCGAATAAATGGTCCTTGTGCTAGGTATGATAGTCCGAAACTTCCTTCTCTGGAAAAAGGGGCGAAAAACACACCAAAATTTTGCCCCCCGAGAAGGAAAAAAACAAACAAAAAAAAACACCAGACCTTACTAAGAGAGGCAACTTCAACGTTCTAGCACAAGGACCGTTTATTCGAGTTCTTACGGTAATAAAATCAACTAATAGACAAGCAATGGAACAGCATCACCCAGCACCCCATATAAGGGCTAAATCCTATATAACTTTTCCACTCCCAAGGAAGCAACTCTGGAACTCGAAAAGGGGGGGATGATCTTATATTACATTTTTACAATAACGTTATTACAGTACGGTATTACCATTCCATCCCAAGACAAGTAAGTATAGTAAGCAAAGGAAAGAACACCGACATGTCGTAGGATACGCTACCGGATCAAATAGTGTGAGAGATCGGTTCTTGGGTTTTCTCAGGTCATACCCTGGCTTCTTTCCTTTTCAGGCTTAGTTTATCTGACAGCCCAGAAAGGATCCGACTCAGCGGATCAACTTTCTACGGAGGTACAGCGTGTAAGTTTTGTAGGTTACACAGGGGTGAGGATGGCAGTCCTGGTTTGTGGAACCTACAAAACTTACACGCTGTACCTCCGTATGAGGAGCAGGGGGGTACGATCCAAGATATCATACGAATCCGAGACTGGCCCGTTTCCGGTTCAACGGGGTGAATTGTATGGCAGTCCGGAGCTGCCCCAAATTTTGTCCGGTTCAGCGCGGTATCCGGTTCAGCGGGATCCGGGATAGCAGGGTGCGACTGTATACATCCGAACACAGAAAGGGGGTTCATGAATTTGCACTTGCCCTAGGAAAGCAGTAGCCGAAAAAAATAAATAGGGGAGGAGGGTTCTAGTGCAAGTCGCCGAGGAGATGTTTTCGTGCGAGACGGGGATTATTTCTGTAGGCTAACGTGGATTAGCTATTTTTGCTGGCTTTCTGGTGGTATGAAACTCGAGTATTGCTTGCACAAATACCGTGTGGGCACTCAAGTATCGTACGCACTGATATTTTATAATATATTTTTGTAAGTCCCTGATTTTGGATGCTTCTTGCCTGGGATAGGTATTGTATTACAGTTCCCATAAATGAACGGATCTTTGGCCCTATATTTTTTTTTGTTTATGAGCCCTTACTTTCCAGATACTGTGCTTCATTCTTAGTACAGTACTTACACCATACCAAGGACGGAGTACCGGTATAATACTGTTGTCGTGGGGGGTTCTAACTTTCACTCATGCCTTAAACTAAACATATGCCATAAGTTCAAGACTTTACCACTAAAATATATCTACCCTATGATACATTATCGTAACTTGTCTCAATTTGAAAATCACTATTTCGCTGTTGTGCATGGTACTGTACCAATACTACAGTAGTAAGTTCTCGTGTTTTCGTTAGAGCTAACGACGGCCAAGATAGAGAAGAAAATGAACCAATCAGAAGTCGAAGAGTCTTGGATTTTTGGCAAGACCATAAGAAACGAAAGGGGAATCCCTCACCCCCCCCCCGTCCCAATTCGGAAGAACTATATGTGCCGATAATAAACCTTCAACTAGCGGTATATAATCCAACGCATACATACATGCGAGAACTTACGAGCATAATGCACTGTATTGCAGACTACCGGTACTTTAAGTAGCTTATCATTGGTCATTTCCAACCAGGGACCGTGAACTAAAACTCACATTAATATAGTGTTATATAATATTTCAGCGTAGCAACCTCCTTTCCAACCAGCAGCCCACTGGTATAGTATTACACTTACCATGCATAACTATACGCACAGCCACAACCCATAAAGTTCTCATATTCTACTTGTACCTCTAAGGATAACCGGCAATTGCAAGCTTCCGTCTCAATTTATTTTTTGCTGAATAATGAAAAGCATAGTCCCTCCCTCCCGGGGGTGACCGCCAGCAGTCTAATAATTATTATTATATTGATGTCAGGGTACTAGAACTTTGCGGATGCAGGTTATATAGTACCGTACTCGAGTACTAGCACGATACACCGGTATCTTCCACCATAATAATATTACGATATTACAAAATACACCTCCTTTTATATATGATACCTCCCTTGTACATATTATACTCGAGTATCATAAGTCCTTAGGCTATGAGTTACAATACGGAGCATAGAAATACCGTAGGATTATCGTTTCATAAAAAAATAAAAAAACCGGGTATTTGTAGGGAGGAATAGTAATAATAATAATAATAATAATAATAATAATAATGAAACTTTTATTGTTGTTGTTGTTCCCATGGAGTAGTAAATACTGTACTGTACCGGTAAGAAGTTGCAGATTCCCCGCCGCCTTTGCTGACCCGGGCCCAATGACTTTGCCTCATAGGGCTCCATGTGGAAAAAAGTCGTCTATCATAGTCGCAGTTACAAGTAGAGGGTCGCCGTTTATTGTGCAGAGTGCGGCGTGTCTCATTTGCCTATGGGGCTCGGTACATATGTCATCCTATGGGATGAAACTGGGGGACGTTATTATTGTTGGAACCTGGATCGTGGAAAGGAAGAGCTTGTCTTCGGACATGGTGCGCAAGAGCCACGTGCGGTACGGTACCGGCAGTGGATTTATCCCTCCTCCCGGATTACGATACCTTTTTAAGCACAGACTATCTACTATGTCTAAGCCATGGCATGCTGCACTCTATAATAATTGGGTAATAAGGAGAAAAAGAAAAAAAGGAACCATTCTATTTTTCTATACACTATACAACATCGGATACCCCAACATCCAGAAACCGAAGAATAGACATAGGACGTACACCCCTTCACCGAATATCACAGCCAACCCAACCACCCCCGCAATAGCCTGAGCCCCCACCTCAATAAACTGAAAACACCCCGTTAGCAATGCACTCTTCTTCTCACAGCGGAAGAAGACGTCTCCCGTCGAGGCAGGGTTTGACATACCTTCAAGCACATATCTCAGACCCTCCTTCAACTCCTCGATCTTCTTCGCGCCGTCCATCTTGACCCCCCGCCTCTTGCCCTCCTCGACGATAGCCTCCTGTAGAACCTCCGTGACGTCTGGGACTGGCCACGTGGGACCGCACAGGTAGAAGGCTCCGCTTTCCTTGATGTACGCCTCGATGATGTCGTCGAGCGATTGACGCATCCGGTCCTGGATGTATATCTTCTCGGGCTGGTCACGGGAGAATGCGCGTCCGAGGAGGGTCACGATACCAGCAGCTTGATAGGCTTCCCATTCTTCCCCATAGAGGTATTCTTCCCGCTGGTGGCGGGAGCCCATGTACAGCAGGACGGAGCCGATATCCACGCCTTGCGACTTTTGCCATGCCCGATATTGGACGAAAGCTCGGAAGGGAGCGAGACCCGTTCCGAGGCCGGCCATTATAAGGGGCTAGAGTGGTGCGTGAGTATATGTATGTTTCGGTTTTATTTTATTTTAATTTTTATTTCACGATAGAGTAAATCTTACCTGTGTAGCCAAAGGAGGTAGTTTCATAACGCTGGGCTTGACGCTAACAGTGACCTCCGCTCCAATTGGTAGGCGACTGAGATACCTGGTCGACTGCCCGAACCTTTTCCTTCCCTTTGGATCTACCCAATTCACAACAACGATCAAGAGATGCACACTGTTGGGATTAACCTTCTGACTGGAAGCAATAGAGTACTCCCTCCTCTTCAATGGGCTGACAATCCTGACAAGGTCATAAAAGCTCGGATGAGCTGACTTGTACTCAAGTAGGATATCCGCAAAGGTGACCGTATCCACCTCCGCCCTCCTCTTGAACTCCGTAGCCCCCTCTGCCGACGACAGCGTAAGCAAAGCCTTCTTCTCCCCCTCGTCCGTAGCAAACGTTGCCAGCGACTCATAAAATTTCTTTGGCGGCCGGCCAAAGATATCCACATTCTGTGAAAGTGCTTGGAACACGGTGCGCATTTCGAGCACGTCCGGGTCGTCTCTGGACGGGACCTCGATGACGTCATCCGCGTTCAGGCCGTAGAATTTGACGAACTCAGAGACTTCTTCCGGGTCGTTTTGGGAGTGGATGCCTAGCGCCTCGCCGATTTGGTATTCCATTCCTGTGCCGGTCAGGTCGAACTCGATGTGGAAGATATTCCGGTCGTAGTATTCTGGTGTAAGGCGCCTGTTCTCCTGAACTTTGACGATGTAGTTCTTCATCGAGAGGTCCGGGCGTAGGGCGGATTGCACGCCATAAGCTTCTTTGAAGGCGATTGCCTGCGCCGCCGATTGTGAGGTCTTGATGGTTGAGGCTGGCTCCGTGATGTGCTTCTCGTCGTTGATGGCGAAGCTTGTGGTTTGTGGGATTTTGGGGAGGTGGCTGGGCTCGTTATCTTCTTGAGCATCGGCCCATTCCTTCGGGATCTCGACTTTGCGTAATGAGCTGTCGAGCTTTTCGGAAGCTTGGTGGACGGCGGGGGAGTCGTGGTTGAGATGTGAGAGCTTCTCGAGGGGTGCACTGATGTTGGCGAGTCTGGTGAAGGCTAGTTGGACGAGGGCGCTCTCCGCGGCTGCGGGGGCTTCTTCTCCGAGGGTGGAAGGGTCCACGATGATTAGGTTGATGGCCTTCTTGGTAATTGCACGCCTGAAAGGTGCCGGGAGCTTTTTCTCGAACTCGTCGTCCTTGATAGTCGACTTGAGAAGGATGATCCCGCTATCCTTCGTCCGCCTGGCAATATCGAACTTGGAAAGAAGCTGGATATCGTTGACCACGGAAATGTCCGCATGCTCAATGTGGAAAGGTGCATCAATGGCTCTGGAACTGGCCCTGATCTCGGAGTGAAGAATACCAGAGAGCGGGACGTTATCGTATGCAGCCTGGAAAGAAACGCTCCTACTGGGATCCTCTGATAGAAGTTTGGAAATGATTGGCGCTGCAAGCACTGAAGCAGCATCGTCGCCGTCCCAGAAAACGTATTGTTGAGCATAGCGGTTTTCTCCCAAAAGACTAAAGGCGTCGATAGTGGATGCTTCGGCAGTGAGTTCCTCTTCAGGAACCTCGACAACGACATTATGACTGCGAACAATCTGGTCGAATATCCAAGCGAATTCCTTTGGCGACCAGACCTGCTCTCGGGCATACTTGACATCGACGATCGGCGGTGGGAGGGTCCAGATATCAGACATTGTGATTGCAGCCACGACATCGACGTAAAGAGCTGACTGAACAGCGCTATCCTCCGCCGCAGTCCTATTTGCCACCTGTCCGAGAACCGCGACTCTCTTGACAGTCTTGGGGAGTGCCTCAAGGAAGTGCGATTCCGAGAATGGTCTATAAACACGAACGGCAATGACACCAATCTTCTCCCCAGACTCGACGAGCGAAGCGGCGATTTGAGTCGCTAGCAAGCTCTCGACGGATCCAAAAGTGACCAACACAGCATCAGGTTCATCATGACCCTCATACTCGAACAAGGAATAAGCGGTCCCAAGTTCTGCATTGAGACTTTTCAAGATGGCATTGACCTTTGCGCCCTGATCAGCCTTCTTCGGCGCCTCTTTCTGTTCCTCTAGGACGGAAGAGAAGACATTCTGCAAGCTAGCCTGGCCAAGAACATCCTTGATCTTCGCGGACTCTCGAGACACACTGACGCCATCGTAGATATGCACCATCGGGAGAACAGTAGCAGCAAGAGTAGCAAAGAGCGCCATGTGCTGTGCTTCATGCGCGGAGAACGAAGCCAAGAGACCAACACCGGTCTCCTGCGCAACGGTAACGACAGAAGCATAGTCTGTGACTAATTTCGCGGAGGAAACTTCATAATCGACGGCAGAAACATGAGCAACGAATGGCGAAGAAACGCGGTACAGAGCGCTCAATTGGTCCAAAGCGGAGCGCATGTGAGTGAGCGTCGGAGAAGAGGCAATTATTGACTTTGCGACAGCCTTCTTCATCGGATCCGCGTCGGGGGAGAATACGTATCCGAGGAGGACATTCGCAGCGCCGAGTCTCGTCTCCATGGCATTGACAGTGGGGACCACCCCACGGACGTTTGTCTGCCCATTGGCACTCCAGAGCTTCGCCGCTGCGTCCAGCGAGAAGGTGTCGGGGGAGTAGGTGAACAACTTGTCAGAGAGGGTGAATGCTACTTGCTGAACGAGGGTTTGGGCGGTCGTGTAGAGCGTCCCTTTCACGGATGAGATATTTACGGGGGTAGAATGGGGGAAGGCCGGGGATATCTTTTCGAGGGAGGGGTTTACTCCGTTTGGCTGTGCCATCTTCTCCGCTAGTACATGCTCTTGAAGTTGAAATCCCGAAAATGAGCCGCTAGCTTGCCCATCTAGAGATGTGGGGTGCATTGGGAGCTGTGGAGAGGTTTGAGATGGGACGAAGAATGAAAGGAGAGGAAGAAGAGAGAGGTATAGAGGAAGAGAGAAGGGAGAGGCAGTAGTAGTAGTAGATGTGTAGAAATTGAACACTAGCCTGATGATACGGCTCCTCTACTTCCGGTTTAAAGGGAAGCAGGATAGGTGGGGGGGAGGGTGTTTATTAAGGAAGGAAAAAAACACAAGAGAGTGAACGAAGGGAAGAAAGAAAAAATCTTTCAAGCTTAAGGCAGGACCAATGAGTTACCGGTATTTGCCCCGGGAGACCCAGACCGGAAGAACAGCCGCGAGACTTACTAAACAATCTGCTTCTTTGCTTTTTATTTTATGATATTTTAGATGTCCGCTTTTTCTAGCAAAGGCGGAGGGTAGTGGGGAGCGGGTGTGGGGATATGTCTTCATTGCCTTATTGCACTCACTCACAAACGGCGCTCATTTAGACGTTCCAATCTGTCATCAATAACGGCCCGGACGTGGGAGGGATACTGCACTCCATCACTAGAAGAAGGTTGCATAATAACACTCTTCTCCCGAATGGCGTCTTTAAGTAATTGGATTTGTGATGAGAAAGTATTCATCTCCGAGGTCGAGAAAGCGTTTTTCGAGCGCCAAGTTTCGAGTATGATAGTCCCTCTGGTCACAGTGAATAGTGAATTATCAAGTTTAAAAAGGCGCTACACACATTAAAGGTGTTAACTCGACAAGCTTGCGGAATTTTTGTTTTTATTCTTATTAATTAATTTTTTTATTCCTATTTCTCATCATTTTTTGTCGTTCACAGGGGTCTGGCCAGGCATCGGTGTTTGAGGCATGTTGGGAACTCGGGAGGTTGAGATCGAGCACGCCATAACAAGTGACTTTGACGTTATCAGACAATTTCTTATCGATAATCATTACTACTGCAAGGGGTTCAAGGATGATCTGGCCAGGCTCAACTGATCTATTTAATAGATTAGATTAGATTAGATTAGATTAGATTAAAGGCTTTCTTTTAGGCCCCGTTTCGGTGCATACAAAAATAACAATAATTATTATCATGATGTATTTTTATTTCACAATGACATTGTGACTTCATTTTCAGCCCAATAACCCTTAGGGTAATGGCTTTTTATTCTCAATATATTTATTTTGAGGTATCATAACATAAACGAACATCTATATTTCTAAAATATAGCATATATTTATTTTAGTACAATATGTGTCATTTGCAAAACTTTTTATCGTGATATATTTATATTGTGACACGCCGAACAGGGCCTGAGTGATATCCCGAAAGGGATCAGAGGTGATTAGATTGATGCAATTAGATTAGATCCGCCCGAGGAGGGAGGGGAGAATCTTTAAATTGCACCCTTCCAGGGGTATAAATGGGGTGATCTTCGGAGGGTTGAAAAGAAAAAAGAAAAAACTTCTCCAACTCGAAAATCCCCCACCTCATCCCCACTAACTACCGGTACTAACCAAAACCCAATTTCTGGCGATCCATCCAGTCCTACACAATGTCCAACAACGACATCTACCAAACGCCATTGGCATCCCGCTATGCCTCGGAGGAGATGGCCCAGCTCTTCTCCAACAAGACCCGTTTCCGCACCTGGCGTCAGCTCTGGGTATGGCTAGCAAAGGCAGAGAAGCAATTAGGACTACCCATCTCTGACGAGGCTATTGCCCAAATGGAAGCACACCTCGACCTTACTGACGAAGACTTCAAAGTCGCTGCAGAGGAGGAGAAGCGGAGACGACATGATGTCATGGCGCATGTACACGCGTTTGGACAGGTCGCCCCGGCGGCGGCGGGGATTATCCATTGGGGTGGTATGTTTGCTGGTACTACTACCTCAATTGATTCTGATGCTGATATATTGGGAAATTATTAGCCACCAGTTGTTACTGCACCGACAACGCCGACCTCCTCTTCCTCCGTCAGGGTCTCGACATAGTCCTCCCTAAACTCGCCAACGTAATCCACAAACTCTCAAACTTCGCTCTAGAGCACAAGGATCTGCCGACACTAGGGTACACCCACTACCAACCGGCACAGCTCACAACCGTCGGGAAGCGGGCCTGCCTCTGGATCCAAGACCTCCTCTGGGACCTTCGTAACCTAACCCGCGCCCGCTCCGACCTCGGTTTCCGCGGTGTGAAAGGCACGACGGGAACACAAGCCTCCTTCTTAGCAATCTTCAACGGGGACCATGACAAGGTCGAAGAATTAGACGAACTGGTCACCCAGTTCGCCGGTTTCGAATACGCATACCCGATCACCTCGCAGACCTACTCGCGCAAGGTAGACGCGGACGTCATCTCCGCCATGAGCTCCTTCGGCGCGACGTGTCAGCGCATCGGCGGGGACATCAGGCACCTAGCGTCAACGAAGGAAATGGAAGAGCCCTTCGAGGAAGACCAAATCGGCTCGTCAGCAATGGCATATAAGCGCAATCCCATGCGCAGTGAGAGGATGTGCTCCCTCGGCCGACATTTAGCGAACCTGTGCAAGGATGCCTTAGACACCTACTCCCAACAGTGGTTCGAGAGGACTCTGGATGACAGCGCTATCCGCAGGATCGACATTCCCCATGCCTTCCTAACAACTGATGTCCTCCTGCGCATCCTCGATAACGTCGCTGGCGGGCTAGTAGTCTACCCTGCCGTCATCGCCCGCCGCATCAGGGAGGAACTCCCGTTCATGGCAACGGAGAACTTCATCATGCGCATGGTCGCCCTCGGTGCTTCGCGTCAAGACACACACGAAGCCGTCAGAGTCCATTCTCACAAGGCTTCTGCTGTCGTCAAACAGGAGGGTAAAGATAACGACCTCATCGAGAGGATCAAAAAGGACGAGTTCTTTGAGCCCATCTGGAGTGAGATTGACAGCTTGATGGATCCTAGGAGTTTCATCGGCAGGGCGCCTGAGCAGACGGTGAAGTTTATCGAGAAGGAGGTTAAGCTTGCTTTGGAGCCGTGGGTCGGAGCACTAAGTGAGAAGGTTAGTGAGTTAAATGTTTAGATTTGTTGAAAAAAAGGTGGAAAGTTCCTATGGAATGGAAGGGGCGATTGGTCTTCTGCGCAATTTCGAGTTTTTGAAAAACATGAGGCTGGATGGGAGAAAGGTCCGGTATATGATAACTGCCCGGTGAGCTGTGATATTGATGCATATTATGCATAGTCGACAATAGCTGAATTACGGCAAGAAGAACAACTTTGACCCATCATAGCTGGATATTATCAAGCAAATAAAAATTCCAAACGCCCACTCTCCCGTAATGACACAAGGCAAAGGTGCAAGAAAAGTGGAAGAAAAAACGCCAAAATCAGACCAGACCATGACCATACTGCGAGCGTGATACCGAACATCAACCCCCCATACTGACAAGCGCCTTCCAAGCCTCCATATCCCTAACCCTAGCCTTAGCAACCCCATCGTCGACCTTCTTCTCCCCCAAACTCCCCACCCCTAGTCCATCCCCAGCACAAATCGCATCCGCCCGTTTCGCAACCAACTCCAATCTAGCGAGTATATCCTCAACTTTAGCAGCGGCCTTCTTGTTCTCCTCTGTCTCGCGGCGGGTGCGTTCTAGTTGCTCTTCCATGCGCAAGCATAGCGTTTCACGCGCTTGGTGGGGGCGGTATTCATTAATAAGATGGTGCATATTGAAGAGGATTGTTTCTAGGTCTGCGGTCTTTTCGTGGAACTGTGCAAACAAATAAATTAGCTTCGCAATCCCCAAGAGAGAGGGAGGGAGAACAAACCTGCTCCGGAGCCATTCCCATAACCCCCACCAACTCCAAATAATTCAGCAACAAGGATTTACTCAACCTCCGAAGCTCGATCGTCCTATCGACCGTGAGCTCCTTGCCTTTGTCCACTCCTCCTCCCCCACCACCATTCGCTGCTGTCGCAGCCATGTTTGTTGGCGGGTACAACTGTCGAATACCGGCCTCCTCAAGGGAGGGGTATCGCTCGGGAACCATCCATTCCTCGCCAAAAGCGCGGTAAGATCCGGTCGGGGGTGGGGGTGGGACTAGGTAGCACAGCGGCTCGGGGAGGGAGTCGGCAGCCGGGGGAGTGCCGTCTTCCAGACGGTGGGATTTTAGCGCCGTGAGGTTTTCCTCAGTGAAGTGGGTGTAGTATGTTGGCGGTGGTGGAAATGCGCTCGAAAGGGCGCCGGGAGGGGGTTCTTGGGGCATTGCTTGTGGTGGATGTTTGTGGTGGATGAACTGATGCGATGGATGGATGAGCTTTGTTTTGTTCGGAGGTGTCGTTAGTGAAGCTACGGGTTGAGCACGGGGAGGAATAGTGCGGTTGTGAAGCGTTGATCTAGGAACGGCATCCGGCACACCTAGCCGAGTCCAGCACAGCAAGAGCTTTCTTCCGCTTGGGGTGTAGCCGATAGCACGTGAGGTACGATATGTAGCCCTGACACCCCTTTGGCTCTTTCCTCCTCCTCCTCCTCCCTCCCAAGTCCACCGCCCCCTCCCCCCACAGCTCTTGGCCCCGAATTCCACTCGCCCACCCACTTCCCTCCGACCTTATACTATACCCGTTTAATCCGGCCCTACTTCGTCTGTGACAATAGCCCGTCGTAATATTATTTCACTCCTTCCCCCTCCCCAGCGATATAACCCCAAGAGGGGTGCAGACGATCCTCTGTTCCCCGCTCTGCCTCTGCACCTCTCATAGAGACTTCTCGTGATTAAGCCCTTTCCTTTCCTCCCCTAATTCTCACTAATCAAAGCGTGCAATTGCTAAACCAAACCGGAATGGACGTTGAAAAAACCTCACAGTCCCCTCCAGACTACACATACCCATACGGGACTATGCCTGGTTCCGCCACGCTAAAAGCGCACAACATGGCCATGAACTCCGAACCAGGGCTCCGCGCAAAAACCCAGCGATTCTGGCAGGTCGGCCCCCCCTCTACCCCTCCCCCTCTCCCCTCGACTAACCAACCCTCCCTACAGCAATCCTACGCCCCAGACTGGCTCTCACTCCTCCTCCTCGCCCTAGCAAACCTCGCCGTCAACCTGATAGCGCCCTTCCAGCGCATGTTTAGCCTTGATGACCGCACACTGCACTTTCCGCACGCGGAGACCGAGCGCGTGCCCGTCCCCATGCTCTTTGTGTACTCCCTTGCCCTCCCAACCCTCCTAATCCTCCTCCTCACCTCATTGAACCCACACAAAACGCGCAAGCAGAAACTCCACCAAATACACCTGTCCCTGCTAGGGCTAGCTACATCCCTAATGCTGACAACGTTCATCACCGACACCATCAAGAACGGCTATGGCCGCCCAAGGCCTGACTTGATCGCCAGATGTAAGCCGAAGGAAGACACGCCCGAGCACGAACTAGTCAGCATAAAGGTCTGCACTGAGCGGGATCATCACACGCTTTACGATGGGTTCAAGAGTTTTCCCAGTGGGCATAGTAGTTTTTCTTGGAGTGGTCTCGGGTTTTTGAGCTTGTTAGTTTCCCCCCCTCTCCTTCTCTCCTGGATGCCGGCGAGTAATGATGAAGGCGGAACAGATTCCTCCTCGGCCAAACCCGTGCCCTCCGTCCTGGCAGCGATATGTGCCGCGTGGTGATATCGGCCCTACCAGCACTAGGCGCACTCCTAATCGCGCTTTCCAGAACAGAAGACTACAGACACGACATTTACGACATTAGCACCGGCAGTCTGATTGGTATCTTGGTTACATATTGGACCTACGCACGTCCCCCCTCTCCCCTTCCCCTCCCTTCTTCTAATTGGCTGACGATTGCGTAGCGAAGATACTTTCCATCACTAATCTCCTCCTTATGCGACTCCCCACTCCCACCCAGAGGGAAAGAAAACGAAGAACAGGCCTACCCAAAGACTGAGTTTGAGATGGTCCCTACGAGGCCGACGACGCCGGATTTGGAGATGGGGCAGAGGGCTTGAGCTTATACTTTCGCTCATATGAGGATTATATGAGTTGTGTGTTTTTTTTTTCATGCTTCCTATGTGTGGATATCTGTTATATAAATATCATGTTTTGGTTAATGATCATGGTTTGATCAGTTGGCTGGTGGTATGAGAACCAGATGATGGGTGATGACGATAAGGTGCACGTCCAATCACTCTGTTGAAGAACTCATTTCCACGTGTTTAGCAAGCGAGTAGGTTAAGTTACATCTCATGTATCCGGTATCATTGTCCAATCAACAAACAAGCAACCAATTACTTTTTGACAACTCTCAACTGCTAACCGCATGACGCCAATGACGGCATTTGCAAAAGAAAAAATATATATATCTTCTTCGTCCTTAGCATTTCTTCTATCATTCTAACGTGTAACCACCAATACAGTACGCTAATTACAGGTGTAAGACAGAACAGACGCTTCCTACCCAATGTGGCCCAGTCCAACTACCTCTAACAATGGTAGAAAATTAAAGATAATATGCAAGAAAACAATTAATCGAAAACCAAAAATCAAAAATGCCTACCTTACTATAGATTAACGTTAAGACTTCGGGGGTGTAAACATGGACAGCGTCTGTTGTCCAAAAAAGAAAAGAAAAGAAAGGTTAATACAAGTATAAGCGAGGGGGTATAATCAAACTCTCATATGATCTAAATGAGAAAATCATTTATCTTCAAACTCAGCACTTCTCTGTCTCAAAATCTCCTCAAATTCCTGGAGTTCTTCGGGGGAGATAGGGTATGTATGTTCTTCCGCAGGGTATGCCCTACTCCTAACGTCCTCTATAGATCAAAGCATATTCCCATCAGTTCATACCCTCTACTAGATAAATGAAGACAAACTTATCATACCTCGATACTGCTTCATAGCTTTTTTGCTCTCTTCGAAAACGTTCGCGTACTGCTTCACGAACTTTGGCATGAATCTACCCTTCGGAAAGTTACCCAGCATATCAATCTGCACAAGCACTTGGCCCGAGCACCCATTGCCCGCGCCGATGCCGATAGTGGGGATTTTCAATTTCTCCGTGATTAATTCAGATACGGGAGCAGGTACTGCCTCCAAGACTAAACTGAAGCAGCCGGCATCTTGAAGTGCTAGGGCGTCGGTGAGAAGCTTCGAGGCGCTCGCGGCAGTCTTGCCCTGTACGCGGAAGCCCCCGAGGGAATGCGAGCGCTGCGGAGTGAGACCTATGTGACCAAGGACCGGAATACCAATAGAGGTAATCCTAGATATTGTGGGGGCCAATTCAATGCCGCCTTCGAGTTTGACTGCCTACGAGACGTCAGATCAAAGAGCGGGAATGAGGGCCAACCAAGTTAGAAAAGGGCGGCAGCAGGCTGCAGATCAGGGCTAGGGTTCGGAGGTGTGGGCAACATTGACAGGCGGTGGAACAGTGGGGGGGGGGGGGGGGTTCCGTGTGTTTCCGCTGCATCGCCGTCCGGTAATTAAAATGAGGTGCAGGTTTGAAACCCCAGCATACCGCACCGGAGAATAGTAGAGTAGAGAAAGAAAGAAAGGAGAATTCACCTCTACTCTGCCATCTTGAATCATCCGGATAGAAGAGGCAACAGCGTGCTCAGGAGAAACCTCGTATGAGCCCATCGGGAGGTCACCAATCTATTTATACAATTAATTCCCGTAGCCTTACCACCGTAGATCCCTCAGGGATACGTAAACTTGGAACAAACCTACCGTAAAAGCGGATCGGACACCCCTTGAGACCGCGCGGCAATGATGTAGTATATCCTAACAGACTGTTTGTTCGCAGCTCTCCAAAGGGGGGGGGGGAAGGGTTAAGCAAGTGATTACGTCTAGTTTAACTTGGTTCGTATCCTGCACAGTACACAATCAGTTCCGGCTAGAAAACAGCACGAGTGATAATCTATGAATAGCATACCTTCATTCCTAAAGCTACCATAGCCAACGAGTCTCCAACGAGAATCATATCCATACCCCCCTCATCAGCGACAAGACCGGAAGGGAAATCGTGGGCCGTCATCATGGCGATGGGCGTTTTGGAGGCGTGCATACTCCGAAGGGTGTTTATTGTCACCTTTTTCCGTGGGGGTCCGGCTATTGGTGAGATGGGCGAGTGAGAAGAGTACCAGAGCTGCTGGCGTTTTAGCACTTGCCGGCACAATGGAGCTCTACCGACACCCGCTGTGGCGGTAGTTGTCGAGCGGGATAGAAAGAATAGAGATGATCTTCGGAGACTCATTTCAATTCAGAAGTTAGGACGGTGCTGTGTTGTAGGTTTGTCGGGGACAATTGAGAGAAGAGTTGATAAGTTAAGAAAGTGGAATCAGAGTCAGAGTTAAACCTTGGGACTTTTTTTTTTTGTCAGATGTGTGACAGTGACAATGAGTGACAGGATCCTTAGGTTTTCTGGGGTCCCGGAGTAGCATCTGAACCCGAGGGTATTGGGTGATTATGCTTTTTCTATTAGAAATTCACCAAACTTTTTTTTTTTTTTCCCTTACTCACTGATCTGGGTCCTCTCTTCGTTTATTATTTTCCTATTTTGGAGAATGAGTGGGGTGCTGTTGCCACAAGGGTTGAAATGCCGAGGGTGAAAAATACAAAGTATCATACCCCGCCAACAGTTGAAACTGGGGACCTTAATGAGTTCATTAGTAATCCTCTTCTTCAATGAAAATGGCCAAGCCAAGATACAAACTGAGATTTATCGACAAATTGTCCGATTTTGGGCAATACAGCCGCTTTTAGAGCTTAAGACGTGCCAAGATCTTTCTCTTTCACTCTGGATTTTGTGAGCTCGATCTAACTGGGAGCGGACATCTGCATCCCTCAGATGATAAACAACGTATCGTAGACTAAACCCCCTCTCTCTCACTCTCTCACCCTCTTGCTTCCCCCCTTCCCTCCTGCTCGCCTTCTCCGTGTTCCACTGTATTAACCCCACCCTGTATCCTACTCTCTTCTCCTCCCCTCTCACCACTTGACGTACGATATAGGTGCTGGAATAGAATATTCAACCCCTCATTCTATTACCTCGTAGCGTTATCGGTGCTCAACTCTATTCACACCACTTTCTATATCCCGGTTGCTTCATTATCTAGCGCACCAACAAGCTTCCACCCAGCCCGACTATACCATCACTCAAATACCCCATCCACCCGTTCTATTTGATAACTCCACCACCACCAAAGCAGCAACTATCCTTTATCTTGCGCTAAACACCTCACTCGATAAATAACCCCCCCTCGGTTCCAACAATCCCTTCAACCATCCTCTTCACCTTCCTTCCACAAATCAACACAGAACAGCAGTTTCACGTCAGCTAGCTAGCTACAGACCCGCCGCCATGAGTTCTCCCAAGAGAAGGATAGAGACAGATGTAGGTCCTTTGGTGTTATACCCCTTACGTCATCAACAATACTGACTTTTTTTCTTCTTTCTGATGCGGTAGGTCATGAGGTATGATCTGCCACCCTTCCTCCATTTAGAGGGCTTTGAAAGAGCCCAACCCTCCCACTCAATAACATTTTTATAATAGCTTTCTGACATTTTTGTTTTCGCAGATTGTAAGTAGCTTGAATACTGCTTCGGCGCAGCTCTCTCTACACTCTTTACAACAAATAGCCCTCTAACATCATACCGGTACTCAATATATAGGTTGATGAGCGACTATGAAGTCACCCTTGTCAACGATAACAGTATGTAGCCATCAATGCCCTTGTTCGATTCTGCAATCCTTTGCTGACATGCATATAGTGTAACATATCCCGCGCCTATTTCCAGCCTTAATTTTCCTTACTCACGTGATTTAGGCAAGAATTCTACGTTCGATTCAAGGGTCCTGAAGAAAGTACGTTGTTTGAAGAAGCCTATCCAGTGAGAAAGTTACAGGTTGGGTTTCACGAGTTGGTCCTTGCCACTGTTGTCGAGACGGCTAAAGACACGGTCACTTTGGTGCACCACCAACCTCGTCCCACCCCTGTTGCGATCAATTTTCTACGGGATGGAGAGTTAACAGTTGTTTTCCTTAGCGCCCTTTACTGGAGGTATCTGGAAGGTCCATGTTGAGCTTCCCGATCAATATCCATACAAGTCTCCTTCGATTGGATTTGTAAATCGCATTTTCCACCCCAATATCGACGAGCTGTAAGCATATCCCCCACGAGTTTTCTTCATAGTGGACAGCCGGCTCAATTCACATAGAAGTGGAAGCGTGTGCCTAGATGTCATTAACCAGACATGGTCCCCGATGTTCGACATGATCAATATCTTTGAAGTGTTCCTCCCGCAGCTTTTGCGCTATCCTAATCCGACAGATCCTCTGAATGGTGAAGCGGCTGCGCTCTTGATGAGGGAGCCAAAGCAGTACGAGATCAAGGTCAAAGGTATGGTCTGCTGTTTGTACCATTTAAAGACACTCAACCCTTTCCCCGTCGGGCATATCAATCTAATTTCTGCGCAGAATACGTCGCTAAGTACGCCACCAAAGAGGGTGCAGACGCCGCTACAGACGATAGCGAAAGCGATGACGAGATGAGTTCTGTCGGCAGCTTCGATTCTACTGATGAAGAGCCTGCAGGAACTATGGAAGTTTAACTATTTTTGGTCATCTATCGCGGGCGTTTTGTGACTATTCAATTCCACTCTCTTTAGGTTTCTAGCTCCGGAGTTTTTTCTTTCCTCTTTTCCCTTTCTTTTGTTTCTTCTCTTTCTCTCCCTCCTCGCTTTAATCCCTGGGTTTCCAGCGTCCGATTGGACCAGATCGTTCCCATAAATTAAGAGGTGGTGGTGAGAACAATAGGAAAATAACGAGGCTTTCTCCGCTCTTGATGCAATTGGTCGTCGTAGCATTATGTGTGTGATTTAGTTTTGCTTACTCGCTTGCTTAGTTGATGTACTGTACTACCATATCGTATACCATTACGGTAATTTGATCTCCGCCCAGCTGAGTATCTTTGATGAGCGCGAGGCGGCGGCCGTTATTTGTCTCCCGTTTCATACCGTGTTCAAGGAATCTCATTGAATTTCCACTTGTATTAGAGCACTTTGGCCCCGCCATTAAGTCGCGCTGGTTGTTGAAAAATTATTCGATTTACCAGAAGGGAAGTGGTCCCAAAACCCGCCCTTGATAAGGCAATATTGTTTGTCCAACAGCCAACGAGAGCCTGAGCCTAAGGAATTTTCGGCGGGAAAGAAGAAGGCGGACCGAATCACAAGGGCCAAACTCCTCCATTGTACTTTTAAAGAATCATCCATTCCCGCACATTCAGCAATCCTCAAACATCCGCTGAATGAAGAATAAGGCTCGTGTACCGTAGGGGAAAGGAAGGACAGCAGCAAACCTAAGACCCGGCTACAGAGTGGGTTTGTTAAGAAACCCTCAGCGAGCCTTACCTTACACCTTCACCCAAGGCCATCAATCCCAAATCAATCAATCAATCAATCCCCACCAACCCGAGTGCTGTACACACACAACGGCCATCATTATTATAGCACTACCCTTCACCTCCCCTATACCGTATAATACCTGAGAACCGCCCGGGAAAAATGCTGCTATCATACCCTATCCTATATAATATATACCCTACAAAGCACCCCCCGTACAGTGCTCAACAAGCAAATCTAACTTGACTTACCCCCACCTACCCACCTATATATGCTAATACCGGTAGCTGCCTATCACGATATGTGCAACCTCGCCTGGTCAATTCACTTCCGACATGGGGAAATATGATACTGATCAGTCTGGGAGCCTTTCAAAACTATCCTATCCTATACTATCTGTAATTCTACTTGCGCCTCATGGCATAGCACTCGTACTATATCCTATCCTTATAGTCTAGGTCCGTCACTCCGTCCAAAAGATCTACGGGACAAATAAAACCTCAGTTTGAAAGGCTAGTACTATAGTAATTCATCACTGATCAAGAAAGAAAGAGGATAATTTACATATCTCTCTCTCTATTCCCACGAATAAGAACCTCTTAAGAGGAATGCAGAACACACGACGGATAGATACCAAATTAAAGGGATACATTAGCAAGAAATAGTACAATACCCGAAAAAACAGATTCGCAAAATATATGGCAAAATAATAATAATCAGTGCGTACCGTACAGTATTCGAGAGCCTATACTGCACAAACTCACGACCCTCCTTCCCCCCCTTTTCCCCCTGTTTTCGGGCACTTCTTGCCTGCTACTGTAGCTGTGAGTTGCACGCGCTGTGCAGCACTAATAGTAATAGTAATAGCATACCCTAAACGTACTTCTCCCAAAAAAGGGGGGTTTTCATTTCTTTTCCCTTCTTTTCTTTTCTCTTTTCAAAAGGGTTGTTCAAAGATGATCGCACAATCATACTAATACAGTAACTCATGGCGAAGCGAGTCCAGTGAGGCGAGAGCGCCCATAGAACTTATAGGACAGGGATTATTTGTATGGGCATTCTCGTCATGCCGTGGACTCGCCATGCAATTAATCCCTGTCTTATAAAAATCCTATGGGCGTGTCATCGCCTCGTTGTGAGTTACTGTAGTGCGAAGGGCAGGAGGGGGAGGGGGAGGAGGAAGAAGAGGAAGAAAACCAAAAGAAGAAGGGGGGGAAAGAAGCTTCAAACGGTTAATTCTTGTCTTTGGTTCAGCTGGCGGTGGTGCACATACCGGTACAAATACAAGATTGCGGTTCCTCCTTGCGACTGGGGTGCGCGTAGTACGGTACGGTATGCGACGGGGCAAAACAAAAAAGTACCGGCTTACCGGTTATACTGAGTATGATATTACATTATACCTGCACAGTAGCTTTGCTTGCCCCGGCTGAACTTAAATTGGCTTAAGCATAAATTCTTGTTCGCATAAGAGGTTAGAAATTTAAGGTAGGGTAAGTGTAGCTGTGTGTGCGAATTGTGGCGCTCGTGAATTGATTTGGCCTTTTCGGGGCGGGGGAAGGGGGGCTACTCACTTGCTGCCCTAGCACCGGTGCGGTGCTATTAGGCTTCTTGCTGAGTTGGGCCTGAGATGCTGTAAGGAGGGCAAGCGGTGTGTCGATGGAAGTGAAGTAAGGTGAAGTGAAGTGTCCGGCTTTTATGGTGTTCACAGCCTTACCTTGTATTATCATACTATACCCGTACGGTACTTGGGCATATCCACGTGGATAGCCGTGCTCGTTTCAAATGCGGTGCCGTATCGGTAGACTAAGGCAAGGTAACTTAAGTCAACCTCCTCCATCCCGCCTATAGACTTCCGGTACGGCGTCATCCACCTATTCATATTCCGAAAAAACTAGAATAATTGAGAATGACGCTACCGGTAGGAACGTCTAGGATTTCCCCCTTTGGATTAAGGGGAGAAAACACGGCGAAAGGATTCTCTTTCTCTTTCAGCCCTCGGTTGAGACGGGTGAAAGGAGAGATCCAACAGACCTTACCAGAAGAGGCAACTCCAACGTCCTAGCGGCTCTGACGGTACTAGCACAGTACCGGTATACGACACAAGCACAAGTATGTTTTCGAACAAGACAAGGTACCGTAGTCAACCAGCAAAACAGCCCCTGCCTTGTACGAAAACATTTGCCCTTGGACGCTTGTACCCAGGATAAAGCTAGTCAACAGTTAGCTTAGGTTAAACCCGGAAAATAATCCCTGTGTTGTGCTCGAGTAGCGGGCAGAGAGCATCTTCCCATTGTATGTACTCGTACACACGTCAGCAGACAAACATTATAAGCAAGAGGCTCCGCTTTCCTTCCCCTCCCTTCTCCATATGTCCCTCCCACCTCGGCCCAGTAATGCTCCGGTAGGGTCCGGGGAATCCCGTCCGTTTGATGCACAGTTATCGTATCGTATTGTATCGGCAACTTCCTGCACTGCTGGGAAGCCGTACCCTCGGTATTCCGCAATTTCGAAAGCGCTCGGAACGTGAGCTATCTAGTTATAGAATGAGTTACGGCTATTTCCGCAAAATTAGAGTAGGTGCCTGCGGAGGAGAAGGCATTGGTTATGTCATAACCGGATCACTTGATCCTTCCGATCGCTTATACTTTATTGGGGGGAAAGAAAGAAAAAAGTCTAGTACTGGCGGCTGGAGAGGTATCGTAAGTACCAGTGCTCGAGTACCGTACGGGCCGGGTTACGGGTAGGTTGTATATCTATTATACGGCATTGGGCTGTGATATCGATAGGAGGAGGAGTGGGACGGAGACGAGGAAGCAGGCAGGCGCCCTGAGTGATCTTCGGGAAGGGAGATCTGAAACCGTGAATGGGAGGGAAGAAAGGAAGGCTCGGATGGTTGGCCGAAGGAGGGGTTGCTAGAAGGTGGTTGGATGAGGTGCCAGCCTGAGGGTGACTGGGTGATGGGGTCTGTGGGTACAAGTACGGTAAAAGCGGAGGGGGGGTTGGGCTGGGTTATTGCATGATGCTGTGTTATACGGTATGGTGGTTCTATCGCACTCGCGAGAGTAGCGTTCAAATTCGATCTAAGAGAATTTGTATATTTCCGTGTTTACCCCCCAGTTTAGTTCTTTCTTCCATCTCTACTGCGCCGGTACTGTGCGATACTCTTCTCCTCCTCGCGTGGGTCCCTTTGTTCCTCAACTGAGTCCCGAGGTGATGTGTGGGTGATACGCTATGAACCGCTGCCCTATGCCTATTTTTAATTTTCCTTTCCATGTGGAATTTTTGTTTATTTCGTTGGTTGCGACATTTGTTGTCTCATTCGATGCGGGTGGTTGCCATGTGGTTTTTCTGTGCTTTCGATATTACGCCCGGCTTGGCTATCCAATTCGGGAGTAGTACTTTCTTCCATGGCGCTTCCAAAAGTTCTTCTAGCGCGATATTCATTTTCATTTTTTTTTATTGTGAGGTCACATTCTCCCTTTTTTCTGTTATGATGATTGTTTTTTTTCTTTTCTTTTGTCCTCTCACGAACTTCCTTCTCCTTGCTACGGGGCTTGAGCGTGTTAGTGAGACAGGTGAAAAAAGGAATGAAAACGAAATGTTTGGAGGAAAGGGTTGGGGGGGGAAAAAAAGAGAGATTCGGGGATTGGTAGCCTGCTTGCCCCTCTCCTACCCCGTGTTGTATGCCTGCCAACGTGCGCTGCTCTTACCGTGATATGGTTTTCCTTGCGCGAAAGTAACCACGTTGGCTGGGTCTTGCATGGGAAGTGGAAGGAAGGGAAGGGAAGGGAAGGGGAGAGAAGGG
>Ga0307507_10002154_pt1 | contig 42305 bp, 12 predicted proteins | sample 7_EM_MG_FD_207223 | JGI IMG/M metagenome (GOLD analysis project Ga0307507, IMG submission 207223) | Populus trichocarpa ectomycorrhiza microbial communities from riparian zone in the Pacific Northwest, United States - 7_EM | ecosystem: Host-associated > Plants > Roots > Unclassified | place... | reverse complement strand
TTAACTAGGATAGATATAGTATAAGATATATATTATATCTTAAATATATCCACGTTATATCTATAATCTAACCTTAATAGATTATTAATAAGGTTTTTAGCAGCCCTATTTAAGATCTAAATACTAGTATAATAGCTATATATAGTATCCTAGCGAATAAGGTAATGGCTTCTAAGCTATATTCTAAAGAATCTCTTTCCTAAGGCAATTTAGACTTAGATAGTAGTAGGGGTAAGTATTCTAGTACTTATAATGCTGCTCCTTAGCTAAATACTATAAAGGGGCGCATTTCTAGTACCCTAGCTCTATATACTAAGGTATAGTATATTAGACTTAGTAAGCGCCTAGGGTAGATACTATTCTTCTATATTTAGGTTATATCTAGGTTATATCTAGGATCTAACCTTAATATAGCACTATAGTAAATATTCCCTTATCTATATTCTACTAGAGGAGATTTTCTATAGATAGAATTATACTATTAGGAAGACTATAAGTTATAAGTGCTATATATATTTATTTTACCCTAGATCTAACTATAATAGGATCTAAATAATAAGGCTATTATTTACACTTAGGAAATAAATTTTATAAATAGTTATAGAGGATTAATTAAGTATATTAAGTCACATTTCCTAGTAAGATCCTAGATATATCTATATTATAACCTCTTTTTAACATTAAAACAAAGAAAAATATAGGCTATATAATTTATAGCGTAAAGCCTAGAGGTTAAAAAGAACTAGAACTAGATAACTTAGAAAGTATATTTATATATATATATCTATATTATATCCTAGATCTAACCCTATTTAGCAGCTTAGTAGACCCTTTATTAAGCTATTTATATAGAAAAGGAACTAGATATTATATATCTTATTAGTAAGGTAGTAAGAAAGGCTAGAATTTATAATTATATAAACTATTACTCTTCTATTTAGGATATATTGCTAATATAATTTAGTTTTCCCTGCTATGCCAACGCCTTTAACTACTAAAAGTTATAAAAAACGTTAGGCTACTTTAGTAGATCTCTATATATTATAGATCTAACTATATTATATAGAGGACTAAGTTACTATATGTATTATATTATACTCTAGAGTTCTACTAAAGAAAGATAGTAAGGTAAGTCTAGGTAGTTATAACTATAACTTAACTATAATCTAACTAAAATAGAACTTTATTTTACTAAATCTAATACTACTAGATATTATAGATAACCTTAAGGGTAAGAAGTTATTTAATATACTTAAGAGCCATAATAACTGGCTAACATAGGTTATATGTTGGATATAGTGTAGTTCTATCCTTATTCTATCCTAGATCTATCCTAGATCTATCCTAGGTCTACTAAATATTAAGTATAGTATTAAATATAGAGTATAGCGTAGAGTATTTAGGTTAGGCTTTTTCTTAAATATTATAATATATTTATATCTAGGTAGTTACCTTAATATAACCTCTACTCCTTATACTTATAAATATAAAAATTTATATTAACTAAGTTCTTATTTTAATTTTATAGTTTAGTTGCTTTTACTTTAACTTCTATATATAGGACCTAGGCTTTTCCACCCGATATTAAACGAGCGAGGCTTATTAGCTACCCCTGAGGAAATTAACTGAAGGCTAGAAAGGATTTAGGTAGCAATTAAAAACGGGCTAGAAGAGCACTACCTAGTCTTATAACTGGGCCCCTACGCGCGACACGCATGGTCCGCACAATGCGCAGTTCTTGTCGCCAGCTAATAATGAGCAAGAAGAAAATATATAAGCAGCTATAATCCTAAAGACGAGAGAGAATACAAAGATATAAGAAACCAGCTAAAGAATACCCTAAAAAAAAGAAGTAAGGAATAGCTGGAGACGGTTTATAAATAAGTATACTACTAACCTGAGCCTCCCCCACAATAAAGGTCTTTAGAGGATGGCGAAATAGGTAAAGAGAAAGGTGGGACGTCTAGTAGAAGACCTATACCTTCCACCCCTGCGAAGACTAGGTGAATTACTGGCTATAAGAGACAATAATAAGAAGGCAAAGATCCTTATAGAAAGATTTTTCCCTTAACTAGCTTTAGTAGACCTTAGCAATATTATAGGCAAAGCACCGGTGACCCGCCTAAGGGTTAATAGCGACATAATAACCGAAGAAATGGCTAGAACTATTAGCCGCCTTTTAAATAATATAGCACTAGGACTAGATAGGATCCTAAATAAAGCCCTAAAAACCTGCGGACTACTAATAGCACCTTAGCTTACGGATGTAGCTAGAGTATACTTTGCAATAGGCTACTACCCAAGACTTAGAAGAGCTATAACAATATTTATCCTATATAAAGAAGGTAAAGTAGACTACTTACTTCTAGGGAGCTACCGCCCTATTGCCTTAAAGAATACCCTTAATAAGATCTTAGAAAGGGTAATAGTGGACCGCATAGTAGATATGGCTGAGGAACATACCCTACTACTATAAAGCTAAATGGGGACAAGAAAGAACCGCTTAACACTATTAGCACTTACGCTACTCACTGCCACTATTAAATCTACATGGGCGATATGAAGGGACTTTATAGTATTAATACTTAGCCTAGATATTAGTGGTGCCTATAATAACATACCCTATAAGCGTCTTCTATATATCCTTAGGGCAAAAGGCTTCTTAGAATGGATTATACAATTTGTTTAAAGGTTTATAGGTTAAAAAGAAATATTACTAGCCTTTAGTGGATACCAAAGCCCCCTTATTACAGTTGCAACTGGAATACCATAAGGATTACCCCTCTTGCCTATACTCTTCCTTTTCTTTATAAGTAACCTGCTTAACTTCTTTAAGGAAGGGGCGACCTAGGGGATAGGCTTTATTAACGACATAAACCTAATTATATATGGGCCAACAGCTGTAGAGAATTGCAGAACACTAGAGAAAGCTTATAATACCTATATAAAATAGGTAAGATAACATAGAGTCCAATTCTTACTAGAGAAATACTAGCTAATTTATTTTATAAGAAAACGCAACCAATTTGTAGATCTCTAGCATATAATTTATATTTAAGGCTTTAGGGGTTAACTAGTTTAGGGCCTAAGAGTATTAGAAGTATAGGTAGACAGTAAGCTCTAGTAGAGTATATATGCGGTATAAGCAGCCTATAAGGGCCAAGCACAGTATATTATATTATTTAGGATTGTTAATTTTATATAGGGTCTATGCTTCTAGAGGTTATGTCTACTATATATAGCAGTTGTCCGGCTAACCATAATATATAGGTCTAGTATTTAGGCTATTAGAGAATCTAAAAAAGGCCCCCCTAAATTACTCCTTAAACCACTCTAAAAGGTCTAAATAGCCTGCCTCTGGAGTATAATAGGCGGATATAAGTAAACGGCTATAGCACTGCTTAAGAAGGAAGCTAATATTTCCCCCCTATAACTATATATTAAAGCCGCTGCAATATAAAGGGCGTAAAAGGAATGTAACTCTAATGTTATAAAGTATATTAAGACACACCTAAATAAACTATAGAGGGACCCTAGGGCGCCTTATAGGAGAATAAACCAACAACCCCAAAGTAGGGAAGATATATTAGAGAAACAGGTAAAGAAAGTAGAAGAAGAATAGTACTGCTTTAGGGCCTAGGCCTATATAGAGGAGGAAGGGAGATGTATAAGAGGCTAGTAAGGATAATAGTAAGAGAGAGAAAGGAGCTAAAGTAGAGCATAAAAAAACGCCGGAAAACTATCTACTGTAATATAATACTGGCTAGACCAACGCTAGAGAGGCGTATAGAAGCTAAAGGTATAGAGGCTAACTAAGGCAAGAGGAATCTAAGCCGTAGCATGGTTAACGCTATGGAGAGTAAACACTCTAGGGCTCTAAGAAGGCCTAATAAAGGCAGAAAATATAATAGCAATACTCTTAAGAATAGGAATAATAGGACTAAAAGACTAGCTCTACTAGGTGGGTGTCCTAGTAGGTAGCCTAAGATGCGAATATAGCTGGCTAAGATAGACACTAAAATATGTAATACTGTTATGCCCCTTACGCACTAACTAAGAAGCAATACTCTTAGTAGCTGGTATAGAGAACTATAAGACACTACTCTTAATATAAAAAGGCCTTAAGGCGGTTACCTAGTGGCTTATTGGCTAAAATATACTAAACCAGTTCTGGGTTGTAAAGGAAATGGTAATAAAGGGCAGGGGGGTAAGCAACGGGCGCCCCCTAATGACTCTATAGTAGTAGAGTAAAGTTTGCGATACTAGCGCGTCTGTAGGCTTGTTACAGCAGCAGTGGTTCCTAAGGAGGTTAAAAAGTAAGGTAGTAGGAGCACCATAGGTGACTTATAGGCGCCTTACAGGCGCCTTGTAGGCGAGTCCTAAAAGGCGGGGAGATAGATTATAGGGTTTTCTTAAATAGAGTTTTCTCCCTATATGTATATAAGGAGTAGTCCACGTGGGCCTAATAGGGATCCGAATCGGACGTTAAGCAATGAATTATTATTATTATATAGGACTTAGGCTTTTTATTTATAAATATTTAATTAGGCTTATTAAGTAATAGTTATATAAAATAAAGATAATAAGCTACCCTTATATCCTAGATATAGTTAGCCTATAAGCTAGATATATTAAGGATATATTTAGAAAATCTTACCTAATAGTAAAGTAGGCCTAGGAGATAGTAAAACCTAACTATTATTTAATATTATAATAGAGGAAATTAAAAGATACTAGCTTTATAAAACTTAGTAGAATTTAAAATATAATATACTAGAGTAAATAGAGGTAATAGATTATAAGTAAGATTTTAATTATATACTTTATTGTCGGTATACTCGCTTTATTAACGTGCACGAATATCACTTATAGTGGTACGTATGCGGTGTTGAAGTTGGTAGTTAATTATTGTCTTAAAGTAAGGGGTTGCTCTAAGGTTAGATTAGCTAGTCTTATTTTATAGTCTTATAACCACGTCATATAACTAACTGTAGCTAGAATATATTGCATTGCAATAGGAGGCAAGTTGCCGTTACGTTTTACCGCGGCACTAGCGTGGTAAGGAACCTTAAGTTCCTCACCCTTCTTCGTATTAAAAGACAACATCCATCTACAACACCGCATAGTATATATCATTGTGATATATGTATTCTGCACGTTGTTAAAGCATACCAACACTGATTAGTGAGCGCGCACAGATTAGGAAACACGCAGATAGCTTAGAAGACAGTTATACTGTCTACCTTACAGCAGATTGGAAGATAGTTATACTTATCCACCTTTTATATCAGCCTATTTTAGTTAAAGAGAAGAAGAGAAACTACCTAGGAGTACTTATCTGGTATCCACAACGACTTCTAGACATCTCGTTCTATCTATTTCAGAAGACTACTGCGCAGAGCACTTTACTCTACTTAATTAACTCAAACTATCCCCTTAACCGTCTCCTTAACCGCCTCCTTAACCGCCTCCTTAACCGTTCCTCTACCTTTACCTTTTAAACACCCTTACCTTTACCCTCACTTACTTAAATAATATATAATAAACAAGATGTTAGGAACAGAGAAAGACTGGAAGGAAGAAGTAGCTAAATAGGAAAATAGGATTAACCTAATAGAAGCCTCTAAAGATAAACTAACTAACTACCTACGATGTAAGATGTACCTATACACAGAGATATATAACCAGCTTGACTTAACACTCTAGAAATCGTTCTAGGGAGATTTTAAGGACTTTATGGTTAATATCTTTACGTAAATCCCTTTATACTGGCTTTAGTAACTACGTGACTGCCTAAACATCAGAGGAGTATAGGTTAATATTAACTATAAACAAAACAAAACACTCCCTTAGTCTTTATATAATATAGCACAAGAAGAAGACCAAACTAAATAGAGCAGAGAGATAATTAAATTAGCCAATAATAAGTACGGACCAACGTTATTAAGATCGATTAAGGTATATATAATAGAGGGTACCTTAGAGGAGTAATAATAAGCTAAAGCTACCGCAACCCAACTAACTGGTACACCGACTACCTCTACCTTTATACTATCTATTATACCTCAATCTACGACTACGTCCACTTTTACACCATCTGCTATGCCTTAACCTGTAATAACAATACAGCAACTCTATGTATAATCTATAAATAAGGAGAACCACCCTATTACTATAACTGGCTATGGCAAGGAAATTGCGAATGCAGCTAAGATATACACAGAGGAGCAGAAATATGGTGGCATAAACAAAAGCCTTAACTATAAATTAATAATATTCTACAATATCTGCAATCAAGCGGATATACCCTAAGAAGCCTACCCTAAGGCATTCCCTACTATGCTAAAAGGACTAGCTTTAGACTACTTCTATATAAACTAACTGTCCCGCCTACTATTTGCCAAAGCTTGCGAGCACCTTTAGAATTTCTTTAAAGGACTAGGATTTTAACGTAAGAACCTAGATAAGTAGAACACCATTACACTTATAATAGTAATAGCAGGAAATATAGATAAGTTAACAAGCAAATATCTCCAATTGTTAATCCATAGACTTCGTCAACTATAGTATGGCCTTAGACCTACCTTATATACTATAGACTTCCTTTATAATAAAATCGTCACTTCTTGCCAGGGAATACTAGTATGTAGATATGCAGTCTCTGACCTACCAGACAACCTTAGAGCCCTTATTAACAAACTTTAATCGTCTATTATAGCATACAAGAAAGAGTATATGGAGAAGACACAAGCCTTCTTTACAGACCAACGGTTCTATAAAAGAGATAATAACTATAACCGCAGCAACTGTAACAACCCTCCGTATAACCGCAACCAAAAGAAACCACGTTGCTTCGTATATAATAGGGAAGGATGTCGCTTATGGAGACATACTAAGGAGGAGTAAGAAGAGTCTAAAGCTAAGTTTAGAACTGCTAATAGAGACAGGTTTGGCAAATTCGATAACTAATTTAAGAAACAACTCAACCAATATATTATAGATTATAAGGATGACGATACCGACTCAGAAGAAGAGCTTAAGGAAGCTTTTTAAGTACTAACTATTAATGTAAGTTATAAGGCAACTAACAAGAACTTATAACTAAATATTAATTACTACTATACCTCCCTTGGCCAAGTGGAATAGCAGAAAGTAATTTTTATGGCTGCTACCCTAGCTGATAAAGCCTTTGGCTATTTAGTCACAACTATAGACAATACAGTACCTCTTATAACCGACCAGGACCCCTTTACCTATAATACAACCACATCTACGTCCTGCTATACTGCAGACAGGTTTATAGGTATAATGATTAATATAGGAGCATCCAAATAATCTATAGCAGGATATGGCCAATTCTTGGCATTCTAGAGACTCGATACTAATGTACAGCTTAATACCACCATATAAGGCATAGTTAACGTATAGTTTAGCATTAGATCAACCTCATTAATTAAATTAGCTAAAGTAATTACCCCAATTAGCATAATCGAGTTTTATATTGTTAAGGTTAACACCCCATTTTTACTTTACTTGGCAGACATAGATTACCTATAAGTATACTATAACAACCTAAAAAATATGCTAATTACCCCTCGGAGCGAAGTACCCGTTATATGTTACTTTAGCTACCCTTTCCTACTTTAGAACATATCCCTGTATACTTATTTAACTAAGTTATTTAAACAAAACCCCTGCTACCTCACCGACGTAGAATTGAAGCGACTGCATCGCCATTTTGGCCACCCTTTAGCTGAGCGTCTTGTATGAATACTTAAACGCTTAAGGCATGATGTTAACAGCAAGACCTTAAATCATCTTACATGCTACTGCCACCATTGTTAAAAACATGGAAAGTTGCCTAGTAGATTTAGATTTACCTTACATAATAATATTAATTTCAACTATTTAATCGTGGTTGATATTATGTATATTAATAGCGCACCCCTTTTGTATATTGTTAATAAAGGAACACAATTTTAAGCTAGCAGATGGCTGCAAAACATCAGTGCTAAGTATACATGGGATGTATTATAAATGTGCTAGATTGACATATACCTAGGACCTCCTGATATTATCACACACAATATAGGTAAGAATTTTGTGAGTAAGGAATTCAAACAATACGCTATAATATTTGGAATAGTTATAAAAAGTGTACCTATTAAAGCCCACAATTTAGTCGGAATAGTAGAACGCTACTATGGCCCCCTCCGTCGCATATACTATATCATTACTGCAGAACTGCTAGATATTAGTAAGGATATGGCCCTATAAATGGCTTTTAAAGCAATTAACAATTCCGCAGGCCCTGATGGTCTTATACCCACCTTACTAGTATTTGGAGCTTACCCATGTATAGTAGAATCCGACGCACCTAACCCTACAGTTATATAACGAGCAGCAGCTCTTAAAAAGGCTATTGGAGAAGTTAAGAAGCTTAGAGCTGAGCGCCAAGTGGTAGATGCCCTTAATATGCGCAACAGACCTAAAACAACTGCAATCCATGACCTACCACTTAACTCACCCGTATTGGTATAGAGAGAAGGACCTATAGGCCAACCTGGCTACTGGTCTGGTCCGCATAACCTACTTAGCATTAAAAATAAGACCTATACTATATAACTTCCCCACGGACCCACTAACTTCCGTAGTATGGTTGTGAAACCATATCTGGTAGACCCTGAGATTACAGAGGATACGTAACTAGAAGATAATAAAAGTGAACCACCTTAAACTGAACCTAAACCCCTACCTTAAACTGAGCCTGGACCTTAACCCGTTAAGCGTGGAAGAGGTAGACTACGCAAGTACCCTATTAAAGCTAATACCGCGAACATTTTAATATATCTATAAGATGAGGATAATAATCAACTCACAAAGTCCAATTAGTTTGTAGTATTACGCCAGAAGGAAATTAAGGGATTACTTAAGAAAGGAGTTTTCGAACTGGTCAACCCTAAAGATATACTATAAAGCAATAGAGTATTTAACTCTAGATTTATTAACGAGATTAAAAACCCTAGTTCTAATAAAGCCTTTAAGAAGTTAAGACTAGTTATACAGGCATATAATGACTTAGAAAAAGACCTTGTATTAACCCAATTACCTACAATCTAACGAGTCAGCCAACGCCTTATTCTCTGTATTACGGCCATAACTTAGAACAATGGCATACATCTCTATTTACGAGATATTTTATAGGCCTATATATAATTAGCTATAAGACTAAATTAAGACTTCTATATCAGGGCACCTCTTAAACTTAGTACGGCACTTAGAGTCTCACAAGGCACAATTCTAAAGGTTGTTAGACCTTTATACGGCATTCCTAAGGTAGGTAATTATTGGTTTAAGACTTACTATAACTACTATATTAAAGAACTAAACATGAGCCAATCTACTTATGACCCCTGCTTACTCCACCTTAACAACCCCACAAATTTCGGAATAGTTGGTTTATAGACTAATAATACCCTCCTACTAGCCAACTCAGTCTTTACAGCTTTAGAATAGGAGAAGATTAAAAAAGCTAAGTTTCTAATTAAGGAACGCGAATAACTTACGCCAGAACACTTAATTAAATTCAACGGAGGCATTATCTAATAACAGGATTATATAATTACGCTTATATAGGAGCGCTAATGCCAGAACTTAACCCTTGTTAATATTAAGGAAGCTATTACAACAACTAGTTCCAGAGGCACTATTCGTACAGCACTTACACTTAAGGATTAATACATCGCCCAACGAGTAAGAGGAGCTTATATTGCGTCCGTATACTAGCCTGAAGCTTCTTTTAATTTATTCTACGCTGCCCAGGTAATTAACCCTGACAAGAAAGACGTAAAACTGCTTAATAAGAGGATTTAGTGGCAAATTGAGAACCCAATAAGAGGTTTAAACTTTGTTAAACTTGACATAGAGACATTATAACTACTTATATTCACTAATTCCTTATTTGCAAATAACAAGGATCTCTTATTATAGATTAGATACATCCTAGTACTAGCAGACTTATTAAACAAGGCAAACATTGTCTACTAGTCCTCAGTTAAGTGCAAGAGAATTACTAGAAGCGTACTAGCCTCCGAATTATATGCTATAGCCCATGGTTTTAACATTGGCGCTGCAATTAAGGCCATAGTTAAATTGTAACTTAATATTAGCCTATCGCTTATCCTTTGTACCAATTTAAAGTTGATCTATAAATGCCTCGTTAAACTAGGAACTACACAGGAGAAGAGACTTATAATTGATATTATATGCCTACGTCAGTTATATAAAAGACGCGAAATAGCTAAAGTTAAGTGGATTGATGGAGACAGTAACCCTATGGACGCTATAACTAAAAGTAAACCGTTATCAGCTCTTAAGCGACTTATTAACACAAACCAAATCGAGTTAAAGACAGTAGAATGGGTAGAACGTGCTACTAACAATAGCACTGATATAAAGGCATAGGGTAAGGAAGAAAGGAAGGAAGAAAAGAAAGAGAAGTATATATATAGATTTTCGAACTGCACAGTTATAGGATACTAGTCCTCCGCATTTTCTAAAGTACTCCCAGTGTAGCTAGAATATATTGCATTGCAATAGGAGGTAAATTGCCGCCATATATGGCAAGTTGCCGTTACGTAAGGCAAGTTGCCGTCACGTGTCACCGCGGCACTAGTGTGGTAAGGAACCTTAAGTTCCTTACCCTTCTTCGTATTGAAAGATAACATCCATCTACAACACCGCATAGTATATATCATTGTGATATATGTATTCTGCACGTTGTTAAAGCATACCAACACTAATATTCCAACACTGGAGCAACTCTAAAAAGAAGGCTAATCTATACTCTAAAGCCAAGCCTACTTCTAGACTATTTGTAGCATATACGCAATAACTAGAGATCTAATTAATACGCAATAGCTTCCACGCTCCTTTTATAGGTCTGTAATTATATAACCTATATTACAGCTTATATAAATGCCTCTAAACCAAAGCTTGTAGAATGCTATATTACAAAAACGCTAAGCTAAGGAGAAGAAGAAGAATTATTAGGGGTAGTAGGTTAATATATTACGAGGGCCGCCAAGGCGCTAGTAATAAGTAAGCCAATAGCGATTTTCTATACCGGGCATAGAAAATCCTGATTGGCTAGTTAAATTTAGGGTCCGCTCCGTTATAATTAGTTATATAACGCTAAGCTAAATCTAAGTTTGTTCGTTTAACCCATCCTATAACTTATAGGTTAATTCGGTTTATATTAATAAGCCATTAAAGAGCTGTGTAGGGTTTTCCCTTTATTATAGCGTTAGTAGGGTTGGCCTCTCCATTAATCTATTTTACCTCTATAATCTGTCTCCGTTTATAGGCTTGCCAGAGGCACATTACGTTAATTATTAGGCGTTTTTCTTAGGTGGTTCCGAGTTGTACTAGACAGTTATATAAGGACTTAAAGTCAGTATAAAGCATAAATAGGAGGTTAATTTGTAGGATTTTATCTACTATAGACTTAATTACAACGCCGATATTAAAGCCGTGGGCTATACCGTAGAGTTCAGAAGCTAGTACGCTCTAAGTAACTCTTTTACACTTAACTGAGCTCTAATAGATAATATTAGCCTTCTTTATAGCATTAGTTAGTATAATAACGTAGCTAATCTATAAAGAGAGGTCCTTATTGTTGGCAAATAACACGTCTATAAATACCAGTAGCTATAGGGTTTTGATATCTAACTTAATAAACTTAAGGCCTCTATTAGCGTTCTTAATTTGCCAGTTTAGACGCTTATTTAACTATTTTACGTCTTCCTTGTTGGGGTTAATTACTTAGGCGGTAAAGGATAAATTAAATAAGGCTTCTGGTTGGCAAACTAAAGCAATATATACACCTCTAGCACGTTAGGTAATATACTAGTCCTTTAGGGTTAAGGTTTTTATAGCTTCTCTTAATCCCATACTCATGGCAAGTTTAGTGCTAATTGTACTAAGGTTTATACATTATTGTTCCTAAGTAAGCATAATGCTCCTATTAGTTAGTAGCTAAATAACTCTACTATTAAACTTAATGGGCGTATTAACGGTAAGCTATTCCCGTTCCTTAGCCATAAACTTGGCCTTATATAGCTTATTTTACTCTGCGTTTATAAAGGTCTTATCTACTAGGAATAGAGTATTATTAGTTTATAGGCCTATAATACCAAAGGGCTTGTTGCTCTATAGGAGACAGGGGTCGTATATAGACTGGTCCATATACAACTATTGGATATAATGTAAGTAATATATCTTAAACCAGTGGTTACCGGCTTCTAGTACTCTATAGAGTAGTTTTATAACCTTTAAAACCAAGGCCTCGTTAATCCCAAGTTGCTTAATTAGCTCGTATAGAGGTCGTACGTAGAACTCTCAATTTAGTGTGGTAGTTAATTATACGTAGGTCTATAAAATATCTTAGAGGTAAAGTCGTGCCTATAAAAGCTTTATAGCGGCGATATAGAGAATTAGTTATTAGCTAACTTATTAAATAGTTAGTAATTGGGTAAGAACCAGTTTCTTTTCTAAGTCGTTATAAGCTTACACAACTAGTTAGGATTTTTTAAAGGCTTTATTAGTTCCCTTATTCTTAATCTTATCAACAAATTATAAATTAAAGAGTTATACGCCTTATGGTATATCCGTAAGTCTTATAATCTTAAAAACTCCCTTCTTAAGTAGACCAGTAAGCTCCTTCTATTAGGAGGCGCTAAATTAAGTACTAAATTAACTGTCATCCTATAGGTAGATGGTGGTGTTAGTTATAGCCGTAAGTAGAGGGTATTTATAAGGGCGTCCTCTGCCTTATTTTAGGGGTTATTGCTAAGCTTTAGCAGGTCTCTCTAAGACAGTCTTAGGAAGGACTAACCCAGATAGAGGTTTAGGTAGCAATTTTAGTCTAATAATTTACTCCTACAATTCAGTTACTTAAAGGTAGGGTTTTACAACCGTAGATTAAAAGGCTGTAGGTTTACTAGACAGCTTAACGGTATATATTTCACCCTTAATAGTAAGCAAGGTAAATGGCCTATCCTAATAGCCGCTTTAGCTAGTGTTTCCTTCTCTCCAGACCAAAACAGGCGAATTTAGTGGGAGATTATAAATCGCATTAGCATTGGGTCCGTTTCGCATATTTAGCGTATTAGCAATCTATCGTTCAGCTTATAGCTTCTATATCTCTGCCATAGCCTTTTTAATTACGGCAGCGCGTTATATAACCATAGGGGATAGTGCATTAGATTTAACTATTTGGGGGTAGGCTCTAAAGACTAGAAGTATAGAAACTAGTCCTTTAGGGCCAGCTAAATTATTAATTGCTTTAAACGCCATTTAAAGTCCTATCTCCTTATTAATCTTAGGGATTTCAGTTATAATAATCTAATAGGCTTGCTGTAATAAACTATAGTAGCGCTCTACTATTCTAAGAGAGTTATATGCTTTAACCAGTACTCCCTTTATACTAATTCCTATAATGGTAGCGTATTGCTTAAATTCTTTACTAATAAAGTTCTTTCTGGCGTTATAGGTAATTAGGTCTAGTGGCCCTAGGTAGATATTAATCTAGTATATCTATAGAACGTCCTATATATATTTAGCGCTAATATCTTATAGCTATCTACCGGCTTGGAATCGCGTTCCTTTATTAATAACATATAGGAGGGGTAATATGCTAATATACATAATATTAACAATAATATTATAGTTAAAATTAATATTATCTTATAGGGTGAAGCGGAATCTGCCTAGTAATTTGCTAAACTTCTAATAGTAGTGGTAGAACTTGGTTAGTTACTTAATAGCCATTCTATTAGTTTTATGGCCAGCATAGTAGAGTAGCTTTTACAATTTCTTAACTAAGAGGTATCTAAATTAATAATATAGGCGCCGTAACTCTATATCTATTAAGTAGCAGTGGTTCGCGTTAAAGGATTCAGATAAATATAATTATAGTAATAAGCTCTATAAGAGAAATAGGTAGCCAAACTATTGCACTACTAGCACTCTTTTAGTATAAGTGATAACAACGTTTCTAAGGTTATTATAGTAGATTTAGAGTCTGTCTATATCCGCTAAACAAAGCAAGAAGGGGGTATCCGTATAGATAATATAAAACTGTATCTTGCCTATAGGGGTGACAATATCTATAGTTCTAATAGAGGTAGCAATTTTAATACCAAACTACATGTTAACTTATCCTTTAGTTAAGGTATTAAGTCTTATAAATTAGTCCGCGTTCTATAGTGCCTAGAATTATCCATAACCGGCCATAGACTTCTTTAACGTATTGGTATCGATTATAATTCCCATAAATACTATAGAAGTATAGCGTGAAGCGGCGGTTATTGTGTTATAGTTAAACGGGTTAGTTTCTATAGTAGGTTCCATAGAGGTTATAGTAAGTAAGTAAGCGTAAGCCTTATTAGCTAGTTCTACGCTTATAGAGGTTGCTTTATCTATAGTAAGAGTCCTAAATAATATAAGGTAGTAGCTATTAGGGTCTTCTAATTCTTCCTTACTGTTGTTATTATTAGTGTTTTTATTAGCGTCTATGTCTAGCATAAGAGCTTCAAAGGTCTTATTATACTTATTATTGTTATCTCCTTTATAGTAAATAGTGTATTATCTAAAGCGTTCTTTAAAGTTACCCTTACGGCCCTTATTATTATTAAAACGTCTTTTATACTTATTTCTAGAACGGTTCCGCTCCTCCTCTATATATTTCCATAAGCGGCAGCTCTCCTTTCGGTAAATATAGCACTTGGCCTTTAGGGATCTGACAGTATTTTGTCTATAAAAGCGGGTTTAGTTACGATTATTACGGATATTATAGCGGTATATACGATCCGTAAAGTAGGCTCCTTAAGACGGTCTTATTAGGGCCTAAGAGGGTGTTCCTTCTTCTATATAACTATAGAAGATTGTAACTTGCTAATTAACTAGGAGAGGTCTTTGGAAGGGTTAGAAATGGTAATACGGCATACTAGTATTCCTTAGCAAGCAGTGACTAGTTTATTTATAAGGAAGAGGTCTGTACAAAACTCTAGGTATAATCTATAGCAATATTTTAAGAGCTTATTAAGGAGTAGTTAGAAACTCTAATAGATTTACTTATTAGGGTTCTTGTTAATAATTCCTTAAAAGTTAGTAGTATTCCATTTAGTAAGGTTTCTCCAATAGTACTCTAGTCCTTTAAAAAAGTAACGCATATAGTTATATGCCTTAGTAAATAATCTGGTTAAAAGGCTGCTATTATAGTAGTAATCCTAAGCAAGTCCCTTTAGCATAGTTAGGAATATAGTTATATAGCCTTTAGGAGGTAGACCAGCTCTCTTGCAGATATTATAGAAGATAGTTAACTTAAAGTTAAAGCTATTACTTACTCCATTATACTTCTAGTCGTCTGTGTAGATCTTAATAATAGTAGCTGCCTCCTTGCTATACATAGGCAGGTGCATAGTAGGGTCGGTATTGGTAGTGCTAGGGTAAAGATACTAGGCAGGAGGAGGACTAGGTAGGGTAGGGGCAGTTACTAAAGGGAGGGTAGAGGCAGTTACCGTAGGTAATAATTACTAATTCTGCGTCTATAGGAGTTAAGTAAGAAGAGTAAGTAGTTAATCTTAGGTAGAGGGAGGTGCGGCTTACTATTAGGTGGCGGTTAGTGCAGTTTACTAGGGTGTAGATACAACAGCTAGTTAGGGTGTCATAGGGGTAGGTATTTATATTTTAGGTATTATAGCTATAGCTATAGGCTAGATTACAGGCGTTAGAGGTAGTAGAGGTAGTTAATAGTTTACAGGCGTTGGCACTATATAGGTAGGTAGTGGGCTACTAGGGGGGATTATAGAAACTAAAGAGGCTATAACTAATAGGGGTATAGCTTAATTCGATTTTAGAGCTATTTATATTAAGTTAAGTCGTTCTTATAGTGCCACTATAATTATAGGGCTGACTTCCTTAAAAGCTTCTGTAATTTCCTTATCTATCTATTTGTAAGGTTCCTCTTCTATAAGAGCATTATATAGAACCTTATAAAGTGGGTATCTATTACTGTGTATAGCGACATATACTCCTCTTTGGAGTAGGTAAGTACGGAGCTTTACTCTAGTAATAGAGTGTATCTTTCTAAAGTTCTTAATAGTAAAGCCTTTGAATTCTTCCTAGAATAGCAACTGTAATATATGATCCGTAAAGTTCTTATATATATACTCGTAGATTTTCGTTTTTATATATTCTTCTAGGTCTTTCTCTAAGGCAGTTGCTATATTAATCCTATAACCATATCTGGCGATTCTCTCCTTCTAATTAATTTCCATATTATCGTGTCTTTATGTATATTGTAGTTTAAGGTTAAGGTTAAGGTTGGGGTTAAGGTTAAGGTTAAGGGTTGTGGTTAAGGTTGGGGTTGAGGTTAAGGTTAAGGGTTATAGTTAAGGTTAAGGTTGAGGTTAAGATTAAGGTTTAAGGTAAGGGTATAAAGGTAAGGGTATATATATCCTCTACAGCCGTTAGGCCTGTAAAGTGTTCTTAGCAAAACTGCTATTCTCTTAGCAATCTATTGTATTGGCTATAAGGCTAGTACAAATTCTCTTAAGCTTAAGAGAGGTTGTAATCTTCTCTAAATAAAGATATAATTCTCTAGGCGATTTAACGTGTTAGCAGTTAAGCTAATACATGGTCTTAAGCTTTAAGGGTAATATAGCTTTCTCCTTTAACTAAAATAGATAAGGCTAGGCAATCCGTATACTGTTTCTAGTACGGTTCTTAAGCTCTAGCTTATTACGTATTTCCTAATCTATACGTCTACTAATCAGTGTCGGTATACTCGCTTTATCAACATGCACAAATATCACTTATAGTGGTACGTATGCGGTGTTGAAGTTGGTAGTTAATTGTTGTCTTGAAGTAAGGGGTTGCTCTAAGGTTAGATTAGCTAGTCTTGCTTTATAGTCTCATAACCACGTCACATAACTAACATTCCGACATTTATAAACTTTATAATTATAACTATAGGTATATACTAGTTCTAAAGATAATATATCTAATATAATATTATTAAAAATAAATTTTTTATTCTCTTTATTATTTATAGATATAGTATTAGCTTTTCCTTTACTAATATAAGCCTATTTTTCTTAACTTTTCTAGCTCTTTTAAAACTTATAGAACTATAGTAGATTATATTAGTAATATATCTATATTAGAGCTATAATAAAGTTTTATATTTGTACTTCTCTATAAGAGCTATTCTTTAGGCCTAGATATATTGTAACCGACTACGGTACCCTACTAAACTACCACTGTTTTTACCTGCGTACCGCCTGCGTATTACTTATATATTGCCTATATATTACTTACGTATCGCCTACGTATCACTTACAGATTACGCTGTTTTAGTTATGTATTAGTCTCCCCTTTTATTCATTTCCATACCTTCCTTATGTATATATAGAGGCTCTAGAGCTACATTTTACAATCAAGTCGTTCACTCAATTTTCCCACACTGCAAGATTATATATATTATGGTTATATTATGGCCATATTATAGTTATATCATGGTTATATATATATTATAATAACTTACTATAATTATCTAATCTTTTCTTCTTATACTCTACTACTATATAGGTTTCTAGGGTACCCTAATAGCCTTAGTTAAGTAAATCTCTTAAATATTTTAATAAGTATTTTAAAACTAGAGAAAGGGACTTTTAGTAGTATTTTTTTAATTTTATATTTAACTTCCCTTAGTATAGTATATATATACTATAGGTCTATTTATAAGTAACTAGTTATAGCTTAGTTATAGTAGTAATATATTTATAATATAAAGATATAGCTTATAAATAGTACTCTATTCTATATAGGTAATTTAGTACTAAAATATATAGTAAATACTATTATAAGCCTATATATATATTAATAAGAATAGATAATATAAATAAATATCTTATATATTTATATCTCTTTATTTAATATTATCTTAATTTAATTCTATTAAATTATTAAGGAAATATATTATAACTTAGATATATTATACGAAAAAGGAGCTCTTGCTACACCCAGCCCAAAAAGACTAAAACTAACTAAAAGAACCCTGAAAAACACCCAGAGAATCCCCCTAAGATGCATATATTATAGGAGAAGCATACATTAAATAACGGTGGTTTGTACTTATGCGCGACCGCCAAAACTACGCCTAGCAATAGCCCTCCACAACAAAGATAGGCAAATACTATACCATAAAGCGGAAATATCTCTATTAAAAAGGCATCTAATAAAATATAAAGCCTATTGGACGCGTCTAATATCTAGAATTATAGGGGAGTTACTATTAGCTATAATAATCTAACACAGCTAGTAGAATAGCTCCGCCAGTTTAGTAAACCTTAGGCGCCCCTCTAGCAAACCCTTAATTAAATCCTCTAATAACTAAGCAAAATTAAAAATAAATAAAAACCCCCTTTACTGGCGAACCGCACCTAGGCCGCTATAGCTGCGCTTTTATAGCATAGGGAACTTATCCCCCTTAAGATAATAACTAGGTATATAATTATAATATAACTAAATATAGAAAAAGTAGAAGGGCTTAGGGGATAATTAGAAATAGAAGTCCTTATAGAGATCCGTAAAGAGGTCTATAACGCTGTTATAGTCTAACACCTTAGAAGCAGAGATATTAGAGTCACCCTAAAGAACCAATAGGTAAAGGAATAAGCTATAAGGGTAGGAGATAGGCTAGGAGAATATATTAGCATAAAAGTACTCCGTAAGGATTACCTAGTTAAAGTCCTAGTAGTTCCTATAAGCCTTAGGGTAGAAAAGGGACGCTAGGTAGATAACATAGCAATTATATAGGAGATAGTAAAATAAATGGAATACCTTATACTAGGATTTAAGATTACCCAAATCTAATAGCTTTAATAGGAAAATGCAAACTAAGTAAATAATAAGAATAATAAGAGGATATAAGGGTTGCTAAAGACTTGCTAGGGAGACACTAAATAAACGCATGGCTTTCTTATTATTAGTATATACACACTAAGAATACAAAAACTCCTTATCTAAAAAGGAATAATTATAAATGGCCTTATATATAATATAAGGCTCTATAGCCACAGACTACGCCTAAAATAATACTATCGCTATGTATAATAGGGCTATACCCAATCCACATACGCAGCACAGGTATGCTATGGCTACTATATAGGCCCCCATAATATAAGACACTGCTTAAATTAAGACTAAACAAAATGCGTAAACTGCCACTAAAGTATATATAAGGCGTAGGAGAGAGAAGACTGTATTAAATACAGGAAACGGAAGGTAAGGGCTTAATAGCTGCGGGAATAACTACATACTAGGTTATATAAATAGAAACAATAGGCAATAAGCTAGGGGGGTATAGGTGCCTTTCTAGCGTTTTCTACCTTTAATACTAGGGGGCTAGGCTAGCTACCCCAAGCCTTAATAGGCTAGAAGTGACGCCGCATAATATTACTAGACTATATAGGGATATAAGGGTTATAGGGGATATAAGGGAGAGGATACCCTATAGGAAGACCCTTATAGACAGCTATAGTAAGCTTAAGACCAGGATAATTAAGAATTAGACTTAACGCGGCAAATATAACATTTACAGCCAACTTTTAAAGGGTATATAGCTAATTAGTAAGAATAGGGGAAGAACCAAAGATAATAATAGATTTAAATATAGAAGCGTTAATAGGAATATAAGATATAGAAATAAAAAGCTCTATATAAAATAAGTAGTAACTAGGGTATAGATATAAGAGATAGAAGTTCAAAATATCCTAAAGAAAGTAGAAATAAAAGAAGTAAGGAATAAAGAAGAGATAAAGGACCTTTACTAGGGGTCCGCTACCTATCCATTATATAGTATAACTACGGCAACACAAACCACTATTTTATAAGGCCCTTACTAGATAGTCTAGACCTAGAGAAACACTATATCCTTACTATATAAAAGCCGTACTATAATACCTATACATAATTAATATACTGCCCCTAAGGATTCTAGCTCCTATATAAACTAAAAGTAGCTATATGTGTGTACTTTATAATTAGCAAGGCTATTAGCTTATCCTTATAGTTATAGCAGGCAGTTAACCTATATATTACAGTTATAACAATCTAGACATATAGGGGACCGGTATAAATTATTAATATATATAACCCTAGGGTTAAAGGGGTCCTATAAATAGAGAATATTATATTGGTAATAAGCTTACTAGAAACTAAAGGCATAGAGTCTATCCTACTAGGAGATATAAACCTCTACTACCTATAGTAGGGGGGTATCTATATTACTGCTAAATAATAGGCAGAGTGCCTACTAAGAGCTATAGACACCTAGGGCCTTAAGCTGGCCACCTCCTTAAGAGCAATTATATAGCAATAAGGCACTACCAGAAGTATAATTAACCTTATATTTATAGACAAAGGCCTATACTAGAGACTCAAAAGGTGCAACCCTAAAGAAAAATAGGTACTCGCTTTAAACTATATCCCTATCTAAATACAGCTAGATCTAGATATTAAGGCGCAACTAAATAGTAAAAGATATATAATAAGAAAGCTTAAGATAGACAGCTTTCTTAATATAGTTAAATAACAACTTTAAGACCTAGAAGAAATCCACCTAATACTAAATAAGTAAGGCTTATTAGCTACCCCTAAGGAAATTAACCAAAGATTAAAAAGGATCTAGGCAGCAATTAAAAATAGGCTAAAAGAGTACTACCTAGTCTTAAAACCAGGCCCCTATACGCAATATGTATAGTCCGTATAATATACAGTTCTTATCGCCAGCTAATAATAAGCAAGAAGAAAATATATAAGTAGCTATAACCCTAAAGATAAGAGACAATATAAAGATATAAGAAACCAGTTAAAGAACACCCTAAAAAAAGAGGCAAGAAATAACTAGAGACAGTTTATAAATAAGTACACTTTTAACCTAAGCCTCCCCTATAATAAGGGCCTTTAGGCTATAGTAAAATAGGTAAAGAAAAAGGTAGGGCGCCTAGTAGAAGACCTATACCTACCGCCCCTATAAAGAGTAGGGGAATTATAGGCTACTAATAACAATAATAAGAAGGTAAAGATTCTTATAGAAAGGTTCTTCCCCTAACTGGCTCTAGTTGTGACGGGCTCGTACAAATGCTTCTAAACCAAAGCTTATAGATTGCTACCATACAAGAATACTAAGCTAAGGAGAAGAAGAAGAAGAATCGTTTAGGGGCAGTAGGTAGACATATCGCGAGGGCCGCCAAGGCGCTAGTGGTAAGCGGGCCAATAGCGATTTTACATACCGGGCATGGAAAATCCTGATTGGTTAAATATGGCAGGTAACGCGCTCTAGCACCGTCACATTACCCCCCCCTCTCAAAAAAGCCTGCCCTTAGGCTTTATCCGAGTTCTTTATTATTGTTTAAATTATTATAGTTATCTAACCCCTCTTCCTAGCATTTAACCCAGCTATCTAACTTGCGTGGTGGTTTAGGGAGGTCTAAGTAGGCTAGGTGGAAATCTTGTAGCTTATAGGGAGAGTACTTAAAATTAGATGCGGGGTACCATTCTAGATCTTCGTCATAACCTACCCAGCTTGCACGGTATTTTAAGGTACTACGGTCCTTCTTTACTGCTAAAATCTCTTTAACTTCCTATTCTTCGTCCTCTGCAATCTAAATTGGTGGTAGGGGGTCATTGTACTATCCAGGCAATGGGTCGTTCGCGGCCTTCCATAGTTGGTCTGGAGAGAAGACAGGGTGGATCTTTATTAACTCTAGTAGCTTAACCTTAAAAGAATGCCCTACCTTTTTAGGGATTTTATAGGGGCTAGCTATTTAGTAGTCTAGCTTATAGCTCGGCCTCTGGGTTTTCCAGTTCTTTATTAACACCCATACCTTATCTCCTACGTGGAAGTCTACCTCGCGGCAATATTAGTTCGCGTTAGACTCTTTCTTCTCTTATGCCCTTTTTATAATTGCTTGGGTAGTCTCTCAGGCCCTATATATTCTCTTAGCGAATATCTGGGCCTCTTTATAGCTAAGGCGTTCGCGGGCCGTTATATATCCTGTAGGTCTATCCTAATTAAAGAATATTCGTAGCCTGTATCCATAGAGTAACTCAAATAGCGACATTCCTATACTATTATAAGGGAGCGTGAGCTGTGCGTAGTCTATTATAGGTAGTAGTTCCAACCAGTTGTTCTAGTAGTAGTTAATAAAGGGGTAAAGTCGCTGGTCAAGGTACTAGTTCATAATCTTAGTTTAGCTGTTGGTCTAAAGGTAGAATACAGTAGAGAGCTTAATCTTAATCCTAAGGATGCGGCAGAATTTATTTTAGAAGTCTAATATAAACTAAGGTCCACGGTTAGAGATAATTAACTTAGGAGCGCTATAGATCCAGTAGATGTTATCTACGTATATATAGGCCATGTCCTTTACGGTTATAGTCTTAAAGTAAGGGAGGGAAACGGCTTGCTTACTTAGTTAGTTAACTACTATAAAGGCCATATCGTAGCCGTATTTATCCTTTAGGAATAATTTAAAGTCCATTATAATATATTGCCAAGGGCGTTTAGGGACTGGCAGTAGTTACAGCTATCTAGGAGTTCGGTCCCTGGGGGTATTCACGCGTTTATAAGCATAACAATTTCTAATAAATCGTTCTATATTGGACAGGAGTCCTCGCCAATAGTAATAAGGCAATAGTAGTTGGTAGGTCTTATCTTAACTAGGGTGCGCTATAGAGACTTAACAGTAGGCTTTACGGATTAGCTCTATTTATAGGTTATTAATGTCTGGAACTATAAGCCGTTCTTAGTATAGAAGTAGTCCGTCTTCTATTTCTAAATTAGGGTTACCCCCCATAGCTTAATCACGGAGGGCTTTTAGGGATTTGGCTGTGTAGTTTATAGTTAGGATGCGATTAATTAGTCCTATTGGTTTATCTAGGGTCTCTCCTTCTATAGGTACTACCTTATTCTGTTTAGAGCTCAGTTCCTCAAGGATACATAGGTTAAGTTGTTTAGTATAGAGGAGGGCGCGTATCCGGTGCTAAGCCTTTAGCTCATCTTATAGCCCCACGTCCTGTTCTCTCCGGGTTAGGGCGTTAGCTTTAGCATTTTGCCTACTGAGGTAGTATATAATCATAAAGAAGAATTAGAAGAGTATTTCGGCCCATTAGGCCTATCAACCGGTAAGTTGTTTTATTGTCATAAAATACTTAAGGGCTTTATAATCGGTATAAACCTTAATCTAAGAGTCTGTGCTTCTAAGCTCTGCGCGCCACTAGGATAATAATTATATAATAGCTAACATTTCCTTATTATGCACTTCGTAGTTGCACTTAGCTAGGGCTATTGTTTTTAAAAAGAACGTAATAGGGTACTATTCGCCGTCTAAGTATAGCTATAAAAGGACTCCCGCTACTACCCCGTCAGAGGTGTCCGTTTCCAGCATTAATTTAAGGTCTGGGTCGTAGTAATAAAGGATTAAGGAGGAGACAAGTCGGTCCTTTAACTCTTTAAAGGCTTTTATATAGTTATCGTTAAAGACAAAAGACGTGTTGTTCTTAGTTAGTCATATAAGAGGCTTAGCTATAACTCCATAGTTACGGATAAACCGATAATAGAAATTACAAAAGCTAAGGAAGGACTAGATTCCTTTTACAGTATAAAGGGGTTTCTAGTTGCGGATTGCCTTAACCTTCTCTAGGTTAACTTTAATTCCTTTTATACTAACAATAAACCTAAGGTACTTTGTGCGTTTTACTCCAAATTCGCATTTTTTAATATTAACTTATAGGCCTACATTCCGTAGTCTCTCTAGGACCTTCTTAATATAAACTTAGTGCTCAAGTTCGTTATCTAAGTATATAAAAATGTTGTCTAGGTATACCGTACAGAATTCGTTAAGGTAGTTAAAAAGAACAGTATTTATATACCGTTAATAAGTGGCTGGCCCATTCGTTAGTCCAAAAGGGAGGACTTTATATTTATAAGACCTATAACGGGTACAGAACGTTATTAGGTCTTCTAATACAGGGTCTATCCTAATTTGGTAAAAAGCTTAGCGGACATTAAGCTTAGTAAAGATTTTAGCCCAGCTTAAACGTGCAAGGGTTTTATTAATTAAAGGAAAAGGGTACCAATCCTTTTAAGTAATAGCGTTTAGCTTCCGATAGTTGATATAGAAATAAAGGCTTTTATTAGGTTTCTTTATAAATAAAATAAGGGAAGTAAAGGGAGCCTAGATTAGCTCAATAAACCCTTTATAAAGGTTGTTAATTAGGTACTACTTTATTGCCTTTAGTTCCTCCGTAGTTTACTAGTAAAGGGGGCTATAGCCTAGGAAGTTATTAGTCTCTAACTAAATCTTATAATTATAGGTTTAGTAGGGGGGTAGTATATCTAAAGCTACTTTTAAGAACGCGTCTCTATGGTTTAAGAGGTAATTAGGGAGGAGGCGCTTAACTAGTTCCTTATTAGTTTTCTCTACTAGCACTTTTTCCCTCTCGGCGATAATCCAGTTAATTTTATATAAACTAGTAGTAAAGACTTCATTATCCTTCTAATATATATTAAAGTGGAAACCTATAGCACTAATTGCCGCGATGTCTACTATAGGGGTGTTATATAATAGTAGGGTTATCTATGGCCTTGGGGGCTTCTAGGGTATTAGTGTTGTCCTTACTCCTCTTAGCTCTTATTACATCTTCCAAAGGTTATCCTTTACGTCCTGTTAGTACGTCCTCTTCCCCATTAGCTAGATCTCCGCAATTTAGAAGTTGTCTACATTAGTGTCCGTTTTACTTCCGTAAGTAGAGTCCTCCTTAACTGTAGTCCTTTAGGGGAGTATTCTTATTGGTATAGAGTTCCTGCCGGCCTCGTGGCCGGCATCTTCTTGGGCAAAGGCTAGGTCGCGGTTCCTAATATCTTGCTAGTAGGTAGGATCAGCCTTCGCAGCTAACGTCTTGCGGTTGGTACGGATTTCCCTAATAAAGAAGGGTAACTTCGGTCTATTCTCTAGCCAGATAAACTGTCTTCGTTAAACGTTCAGCTAAATATTAAAGTAGGACATCTATTTTTGGCTAAGAATTATGTCGTATAACCCTAGGTCTAGGATGTAGAAGGGGATACCAAACTGGCGTCGTCCATTAATAGCAATATATAGCTTTAAAATATGGGTAACTAGCATACCGGCTTAACCATTATAGCCTTTTACTTAAATAGGCTTCTCTAGTTAGGTAGCATTTATATTTAAGAACTTAGCAACATTATTCGCATAAGTAGTGTTTATAAAGGCAAAGCTATTTACTCTAGTGTTAATAAGGGCAGTTATATTAACTCTATATCCATTTTAAGATACTATATATGGAACCATAAAGTGTTTTCCACCTATTAGCTAACTTAGATTAATCTCTTTAAGATCAATAGGATACCCTAGGGGGGAGTCTTTCCCTAGGGTTTTTCTTTTCCTAACTTATTAGACGTTTCTTCTTCTTCTATCTCCTTAATATCACCTATATCCTTTAGCTCTGGGCAGGACGTAGTAAAATAATTATCCTTTCCGCAATTAAAGCACGTGCCCATAGCAGGGTTAATTAGGGTGTTACAACAAGCATTAGTTAAAGGTATAGTATATAGCGGGTTAGGTAAGGTTTGTAGGTAGGCAGTCATAACCGCTTTTAGCAACAAGGGCGGTCGTGGTTTATCTTCCGACACTAGCTCCCGTTGGTGTAGCGGATAGATTACGGTCGCTATAGGGCTGATTTAGTTAATTAAAACAAGCATTAATTCGTTTTAGTTCTAAATCCAATAATAAACATCAGGCTATAAGTCTTTAGTAGGTTAGTAGGTTATCCAAGGCTACCGCAATCTTCTCTTATAGTTAGACCGTTAGCTTGTCGTATAGGTCCAAATAATAGTTCTTAGGGGGAACCTAGCCTTCGCCTACTAGGTGTAAGAATTAAGTCTAGAACTTAGTAAAGGATTAGTTTAATTTTATTATTAGGCAATTATAGTTATAACAGGCATCCCGTACTTTATTTGGATTAACATAGATAGTAGCTAGATGCTGTATTATCTCGTTAATAGATGTAAACCGAATAGGTAACTCGTCCTTAAACTTAGCCTAAAGGTATCGCTAGGCGTCCCCAATGGTTTAACTAAAGAGGTAGAGCATTTTAGCTTCTTTAGAGGGGAAATAGTTATGGTTAATATAAAGCTTTCCTTATACCTAAATTCTCCAGTTCTTAAAGGTTGGGTCTATGCCGTCTAATAATAGTAGGGGGTTAGGGAGCTTGACGGACTTTAATTACTTTATTATTATATCTGTACTCTCTAGTGTATTATATTTGGTTAAGCGAATAGGTTAACTAAGGCTTTATAAAGGGGAGGCTAGGCTATTTTATAAGGCAGTAAGGCTTTCTAGGATCTCCTTTAGAGTCTCTTATATACTTTAGGCTTGAAGACGATTGACCTTCTAATTAGCAGCAAGGGCACAAATCTGCTTATATATACCTATAACGTTGTTATTATCTTTAATTTCTAATCCTAACTAGATCTCGTGTTCCTCTTAGGTAGAGGCAGGTCTTTTAAATAAGCTCGCTTTAGGTACCATTATTAGCTTCCTAAAGTTCGTTAGAATTATACAATTCGGTTTCAATTCTAGGGTTCTTTTAGGGGTGCAGGTTAAGTACAGTCTGGCCTATAAAGTGGGATATTATTAGGGCCTTCTCAGGCGTAGTAGTGTGAGTTTTTTAATGTCTAAGTATAACGCGTCGACGCGTTATTGTAGACAAAGGTATTCTTTTAGGGTGGGATATTATTAAGGCCTTCCTAGGCAGTGTATAGAGAGCTTAGTATAATGTAATGGGCTTGTATAAATGCTTCTAAACCAAAGCTTATAGATTGCTACCATACAAGAATACTAAGCTAAGGAGAAGAAGAAGAAGAATCGTTTAGGGGCAGTAGGTAGACATGTCACAAGGGCCGCCAAGGCGCTAGTAGTAAGCGGGCCAATAGCGATTTTGCATGCCGGGCATAGAAAATCCTGATTGGTTAAATATGGCAGGTGACGCGCTCCAGCACCGTCACACTAGTAGACCTTAGTGACATTATAGGTAAAATACTAGTAACTTGCCTATAGGTCAACAGCGATATAATAATAGAGGAAATGGCTAGAACTATTAGCTGCCTTTTAAATAATATAGCACTAGGACTAGATAGGATTTTAAATAAGGCTTTAAAAACCTATAGACCACTTATAGCACCCTAGCTTATAGATATAGCTAGAGCATGCTTTACTATAGGCTACTACCTATAACTTAGAAGATCTATAACGACGGTTATTCTATAAAAAGAAGGTAAAGCAGATTACTTAATCCTAGAAAGCTACTGCCCTATTGCCTTAAAAAACACCCTTAGTAAGATTTTAGAAAAGGTAATAGTAAACTATATAGCAGACACAGCTAAGGAACACGCCCTACTACTATAAAGCTAAATAGGGGCAAGAAAGAACCGCTTAACACTATTAGCACTTATACTACTTACTACTATTATTAAATCTATATAGGCAATGCAAAGGGACTTTATAGTATTAATGCTCAGCCTAGATATTAGTGGCGCCTATAATAATATACCCTATAAGCGTCTCCTATATATCCTTAGGGCAAAAGGCTTCCCAGAATAGATTATATAATTTATTTAAGGGTTTATAGGCCAGAAAGAAATATTACTAGGCTTTAATAGATACTAGAGCCCCTCTATTATAGTTATAACAGAAATACTATAAGAATTACCCCTCTTACCTATACTCTTCCTTTTCTTTATAAGTAACCTACTTAACTTCTTTAAAGAAGGGGCGACCTAGGGGATAGGCTTTATTAATAATATAAACCTAATTATATATAGGCCAATAGCCGCAGAAAATTATAGAATATTAGAGAAAGCCTATAACACCTATATAGAATAGGCAAGACAATATAGAGTCTAATTCTTACTAGAGAAATACCAGCTAATCCATTTTATAAGAAAATGCAACTAATTTATAGATCTCTAGTATATAATTCGTATCTAAGGCTTTAGGGGTTAACTAGTTTAGGGCCTAAGGGTATTAGGAGTATAGGTAAACAGCAAGCTCTAGTAAAGTATATATGCGGTATAAATGGCCTATAAGGGCCAAGTATAGTACATTATATTATCTAGGATTATTAATTCTATATAGGGTCTATGCTTCTAGAGGTTACGCCTACTATATATAGCAGTTGTCTGGCCAACTATAATATATAGGTTTAGTATTTAGGCCATTAAAGAATCTAAAAAAGGCCCCCCTAAATCACTCCTTAGACTACTCTAAAAGGTCTAAATAGCCTACCTTTAGAGTATAATAGGCAGATATAAGCGAATAGCTATAGCACTGCTTAAGAAGGAAGCCAATATTCCCCCCTATAACTATATATTAAAGCCGCTATAATATAAAGGGCGCAAAATAAACGCAACTCTAATATTATAAAGTATATTAAGATATACCTAAATAAACTATAGAGGGACCCTAGGGCGCCCTATAGGAGAATAAACCAATAACCCTAAAGTAGGGAAGATATATTAGAGAAATAGGTAAAGAAAGCAGAAGAAGAATAGTGCTACTTTAGGGCCTAGGCCTATATAGAGAAGGAAGGGAGACATATAAGAGGCTAGTAAAGATAATAGTAAAAGAGAGAAAGAAGCTAAAGTAGAGTATAAAAGAACGCTAGGAAACTATCTACTGTAATATAATACTGGCTAGACTAATACTAGAGAGGTATATAGGAGTTAAAGGTATAGAGGCTAACTAAGGTAAGAGGAACCTAAGCTATAGTATAGTTAACGCTATAGGGGGTAAATACTCTAGGGCTCTAAGAAGGCCTAATAAAGGCAGAAAATATAATAGCAACACTTTTAAGAATAGGAATAATAGGATTAAAAGACTAGCTCTACTAGATAGGTGTCCTAATAGATAGCCTAAGATATAAATATAGCTGGCTAAGACAGATACTAAAATATATAATACTATTATACCCCTTATATACTAACTAAGAAGTAATGCTCTTAGTAGCTAGTATAGAGAACTATAATACACTACTCTTAATATAAAAAGGCCTTAAGGAGGTTACTTAGTAGCTTATTAGCTAAAATATACTAAACTAGTTTTAGGTTATAAAGGAAATAGTAATTGTCGGAAATGAGGCAAGCGGTCGTCACGTGACGCCGCGACACTAGCGTGGCGAGGAGTCTTAGGCTCCTCGCCCTCCCTCATTCCAATTAATAAGCTTTATCAACCAACATCACTGTAACCCTACTTGAGTAGTCGTTATTGGTGAGTTACCCTGTGTAACCAACACTGATTAGTGGTTGAATACACAGTTAACCACAGAGCAGCTAGGTTTTCGAATAGAAGAGACAGTCTCGTGCAGGGGTGCCATATACGCTCATATGGAATGGATCCCAGCGATACTGTGCTACCTTAGACTTGCGGAAAACTAGTAATAGAAGTGTTACTAAGTACTAGGAGATACCAAGTTACGTCCATCACGCAGAACAACCACGTTTACGAAGATTTAGTTGAGTACTTTAGGTCAGAAGTGTCACTAAACCTAAGGTCCCAAGTCAACGTCCGAAACGCGTCAACGATATCTTAAATTGCCTACCTCTTGATAGCAAACCTACGAGATCCTACAAAACCGAAAATCCTACCTACCTTCGACGTACGACACCCTATTAATTCTATACCTACCATGGCGTTAACCTACCTAAAGAAGTATAAGGAAGATATTAACCCAAAGATATAGAACAAAGCTATAATTAACCTTGCAAACGCTAATGAACAAGACTTAAATGGATTTTTATTACACCGTATAGCATATTATAAGGACAGTGAATACAACGATACCGCGCTATAGGAATGTATGAAGGAGGACTTTATTAGATAGACAAAGAAAATATAGGCCCCCGTAAACAAGGATATTATATAGGACTTCCGTAACTTCCTTTGGGAGAATGGAGTATTTGTCCCTAAGGACGGGGGTACTATTAGAGACAACATTTAGGAGCAGGTTATTGACGTAAAAGAAGAACACAAATGGACTCTATAAGAGATTAAGCACCAACTACGCACTATAAGGAAGCTTAACTTACAATAAAACCTAAGTAATACACCTCTAGAGACAAACCTACCTCTACCTTTAACTCCTCTGTATCCAATTCAACCTGTAACCTCGACGTCGGATACTATACCCTAACGAGAGCAGGCACAGGATCCCATTACTTCGCGATTTAACAGCCTTTAGACTCCACCGACTAGACCTATATCCCTACTACAGCCTATAATGCAAACCCCACCTCCGTCTTAATCTTAAATTGGAGGTAGTTTAAAATTGCTTACAGAGCTTGCGAAGCTCTATTTGGATCAGGAGAAGAAGTTTGGCAGGGAATTATATAATATTCTTAATTTGAAACTACGTATCTTCTATAACTGTTGCTAGAAGGTAGGAATAGAGTCTAATCAATACCACAATGCCTATTCTATTATGCTTAAGGGTCGAGCTAGTACCTTCTATTATAATCGTTTAGTAGGAAAAGGATATAATTTTAACCGCATGATATATAAGTTAAGATACCACTTCAAAACAGAAGAGAACAAGCAGCAGTATATATTAGAATAGAGAGAGACTACCTTCCTAAGGATCATTGCTACAAACCCAGGTGTCCCTCGGCTTAATTGTCTTTAAAAGCTCTTTAATTAACTTTAAACAATTTAGTGTGGTTTATCCAAATTATATTAAGAGGATTTCAGCCTACGTGATTAAGTTATTAGCGCATACTAAGGCGTTAAAGAATACAATCTTGCTCTCTTTAATCCTACAAATACTTATAAAGGAGTGTGTGCTCAATTAAGATCCTCTATTGGCACCGCTCTGCGCTCTTAAGAAGTATAGTAATTTAACACCTAACCCTAACCTACTTCAATCGACCCGACCGACCAATATAATTATAACTGGACTGATCGAATATATAGTGGCTAGGGTAGGGGATACGGCAGAGGGTATAATTAATGTTAACTATAAAGCAACCGTGGAGGTCCTTATGGAGGTTTATCTCAAAACAATTAATAGAAGAAATGCTATGTTTATAAGAAGCCAAATTGCTAGTTAACTAGGCACCCTTTTAACAGATAAAAGGAGGCATATAATAAGTTTCGCTAGAGCGCATAAAATGTTAGAAATTGTAAGGTTACTACAGCCTACTTCTAAAGCTTCCTGGTTTAATATAAAGGCGAAGAAGATCTTAAGGGTAAGGTTAACGAGGCCGAACAGCTTCTTATAGATATAGAAATTAAGGACTACTCTCCCAACTAATACTTCACTGAGTATGGTGAGGTAGATGGTATATAAACTGTTACTATTCTTAATGACCAATCTACGCTCCATGCTATCACGAAGTCAGACATCTTTAATAAGCTAAAGGAGAGTTCCACATTCTCCTTTAACAACAGATACTCGGCGAACGTCTTCTATGGTATTATGCCAGATATTGGAGCCGCAGGAGTATCTACAGCAGGAGAACCTCAAGTTCGAGCTCTTTAGTAGCTTAATAGCTCTGTTTAGATCGACCATTTAACGGCAGGCCAATACACAATTCGTTTTAGCAAGGGTACTACAATTTCTTTTAGCACAATTAGGGTCCGAACCCCCTTGGGGTATATCACTTTCTATATTGTTCCTATAAATACCCCATTTCTATTTTGCATTGGAGATATGGATAAATTAGGCGTTAAGCTTAATAACCTTGAGAATGTACTCGTTTAGGGAGATAATTAGGTGCCTATTATACGCAAGTGGGGTTACCCCTAGTTGCTCCTTTATTAACTAGAAAAGAGTGTTGCTTAGAGCTATTTAACTAAGTTAGAGTTACATTAACTACACCATTGTTTTAGCCACCTATCCGTTTACTAATTACTTAGGGTTCTTCAGCGAGCAGGCCATAAAGTTAAGGTTAAGGCAATTAAGCATCTTATAAAGTACTGCTATTACTGCTAAATAAACCAGAAGTCCCCTAGCCAATTCAAGTTCACCCTTAAAGATAACTATAACTTTAACTTCTGTATTATCATTAACGTTATGTATCTTAGTGGCAAGCTAGTACTCCAAGTTGTTGACTTCTTAACCTCTTTCCAAGCCGCACGCTTCTTGAAGGATATGTTAGCTAGAAACGCATAGAATACCCTTTAATTATACTAGATTAATGTCTACCTAGGACCCCCTAATCAAATCGTCTATAACGTAGGAAAGAACTTTTTATCTACAGAGTTTTAACAACAGACAAAGGCAATGGCAATTAAGGTTAAGGAAGTCCCTGTTAAGGCATATAATAGCGTTAAAAAAGTGGAACGATATTACGCGCCATTACGCTGCGTATATAAGATTATCTCTTTAGAACTAGAGGATGCTAGCGAAGAACTTACCTTATAAATAGCTGTTAAAGCTGTTAACGATTCCGCTAGCCCGGATGGACTTGTACCCACGCTGCTAGTCTTTAGCGCCTACCCTTAAATAACTAACAATTCTCCACCATCTCCCTCCATTGTGCAACGAGCTGAGGCTATTTATAAGGCAATAAAGGAGGTCCAACGTCTCTACGCCACACGTCAGGTCAACGACGTACTAGGAATAAGAAATGGCCTAAACACCTTAACTACGCTCAATCTGCCACTCCAGTCTAAGGTACGCGTATGGCGTAAAAAGGGAGGGTGGTTAGGCCCACATTAACTTATTACAATTAATGGTTAAACTTGCACTATTTAGATGCCTTATAGACCCACTTAATTCCGTTTAACTGTTATTAAGCCTTACTATAAAGATAACAGTTCTAAACCTTTACAGGATGCTATAGAAGATGCCCTAGAGGAGAGCCACGATTAATAAGCTCCAGAAGGCGACCACAATTCTAATATAATTATAGCAGATACGCCGCAACCACGACGCGGTAGAGGTCGCCCAAAAGGATCATAAAATCGCCAATATTTTGTTAATTTTGAAGAGCAATTCGTTGCCGCCATTAAGAGTAGAGTTAAGTTGTTAATGGCCTTTATAACAGCTAAAGAGAAGGCGGACTTCAAGCTCACAAAATAACTCTAAAAGGAAGGCCGTATTATAACTCTAGGAGCCCCTTTCCAAGCATCTAACAAGTAGGAGATCAACAGTCTTATTATAAGAGGAGTCTTTAAATTTAAGAAATATAACCCTGTTAAGTTTAATAGAGTTTACATCTTCAAGTTAAGAATAGTTAATAAGATTAAGGGTAAAGCTACCAACACCCCATTTAAGAAATTAAGGCTTGTCATCCAAGGCTACAACAACAATAGTAAGGAGGTAATTCTTACACAATCTCCCATAATTTAATGAGCTAGTTAGCGAGTTATTGTTGCACTAGCTCCCTCCCTAATAAAGAATGGAATGGCGGTCTACCTATAAGATATTACTTAGGCCTACACCCAATTAGAAACGCACCTTTAGCGCTTAATATTAGCATACCTTCCAGAGCAAATTCGCCACCAATATCCCAAAGATACGATTATAGTTGTGCTTAAGCTATTATATGGAATCGCAGAGATAGGAACTCATTAGTGGGCTACCTACAGCAAGCACTATAAAGAGAAACTTTTGATAACTACTTCTATATTTAATCCATGCTTCCTTATCACAACTATGGGAACCCTATTTGGAATCGTTAGCATGCAAACTAATAATATAATTATCTTAGAAGACGACCAATTCTCAGCTCTTAAAGAAGATAAGCTAGTAAAGGCAAATCTTATAGCAAAGCCAAAGGAAAAGCTTAATTTAACAACACTATTACTTTTTAATAGATACATCCTCTCCCTAAACGAGGATTCTATTGCTTTGTGCTAGAAGGGTTAAAGTAAGAAGATCAATATTATTAACATTAACTCTCCGAAACAAGGATACGTAGAGCAACACGCTTGCGGAGCTTATATTGCTTCTATCTATCAACCCAAGGCTTTATTCGATCTCTTTATTGCTGCCTAACACCAGGAACCAACTAAGGATAACATTCTTGCCCTAAATAAGCGTCTTTCCTGGCAAATAAACCATCTTGATTGGGGATTACTCTATATGCCTGTTAATCTTCCCACTACTAAGCTCTTTATATTTGTTAATAGATCGTTTGCAAATAACAAAGATTTTAGCTCCTAGCTAGGATATAAAATTATTATTACAAACAAATCTACTGGAGAGAATGACTTTATAATCTATGGTAATCTTATCTATTAGAGCTCAACCAAGAGCAAGTATATCACTTAGAGCGTTCTAGCGTTAGAGATATATGGAATGGTTAGCGGAGTTAATATAGCAATTGCAATTGGAACTACCCTAAAGATAATTATAGATCGACTTAAACTTCCTATTATCCCTATAATTATATGCACCGACTTATATTCCCTCTACGAGTATTTAGTTAAGCTTGGTACCACAAAGGAGAAGCGCCTTATAATCAATATTATGGCACTTTAGCAATCCTACAAGCGTTAAGAACTCTTTAAGATTCAATGGATTAATAGCCAAGATAACCTAGTAGATGCGATAACAAAGGCAAACCCAAACAAGGCACTAGAGACGTTTGTTAATATAAATACTCTACATATACAAGTTAAAGGTTGGGTTAAAAGGGAGTCCCTAGAAACTTCTTAGTCACGTAAGGTCTTAAGATGTCCAGGAACTTTAACCGGCGGTTAAAGTTGTTTAATTAGTTAGATTCTCTTACCAAGATCTTTTTAGAGGGGGGAGTATAATATTCTGCAGACCCTAACTCAACCCAGCTAATTAGGATTTTCCATCCCCAGGATAGAAAATCGCTATTGGCTCGCTTCCAACTAGCGCCTTGGCGGCCCTAACATAATATCCACATATAACTTTAAGCAAGAAAGCACCACGTGCTAAAAGGCAAATTTTAGGACAGCGAGACTTATATTACAATAGCAATAGTAAGTGAGGAGGATTGATATTTGTTATGCTAGTCAAGCAGTATTTATATATAGATGGCAACCACAAAAGAAGAGTTGCCAGTGTCGGGAATAAGGCAAGCAGTCGTCACGTGACGCCGCGACACTAGCGTGGCGAGGAGTCTTAGGCTCCTCGCCCTCCCTCATTCCAATTAATAAGCTTTATTAACCAACATCACTGTAACCCTACTCGAGTAGTTGTTATTGGTGAGTCACCCTGTGTGACCAACAGTAATAAAGGGCAAAGGGGTAAGCAATAGGCGCCCCCTAATAACTCTATAATAGTAGAGTAAAGTTTGCGATACTAATACATCTATAGGCTTATTACGGCAGTAGTAGTTCCTAAGGAGGTTAAAAAGTAAGGTAGTAGGAGCACTATAGGTAACTTATAGGCGCCTTATAGACGCCCTATAGGCAAGTCCTAAAAGGCAGGGAGATAGATTACAGGGTTTTCTTAAATAGAGTTTTCTCCCTATATATATATAAGGAGTAGTCTGTATAGGCCTAATAGGGATCCAAATTGGACATTAAGCAATGAATTATTATTAGATATATTATACATTTTCTTATATTTTATATATTCTTTCTTAGTCTTCCTCTATAATATACTTATAGTGAAAGTTTTATAGTTAAAGGTCTAAATATTTATAATAAAAGATGCCTATATAGGGTATCTATCTTTTAAAACACTTTTAGAGGCTAAAAAGAGGGTATATTATATTAATTTTATTCTTTAATATATATAAGTATTATATCTATCTATATTAGAACTTAGTTATATAATAATAATTTATTACTTAACGTCCGATTTGGATCCCTATTAGGCCTATATAGACTACTCCTTATATATATATATAGGGAGAAAACTCTATTTAAGAAAACCCTATAATCTATCTCCCTACCTTTTAGGACTCGCCTATAAGGCGTCTGCGAGGCGCCTGCGAGTTACCTATAGTGCTCCTACTACCTTATTTTTTAACCTTTTTAGGAACTACTGCTACTATAACAAGCCTATAGACGCGCTAGTATCGCAAACTTTACTTTACTACTATAGAGTTATTAAGGGGCGCCTATTACTTACCCTCCTACCCTCTATTACTATTTCCTTTATAACCCAGAACTAGTTTAGTATATTTTAGCTAATAAGCCACTAGGTAACTACCTTAAGGCCTTTTTATATTAAGAGCAGTATATTATAGTTCTCTATACTAGCTACTAAGAGTATTACTTCTTAGTTAGTGCGTAAGGGGTATAATAGTATTATATATTTTAGTGTCTGTCTTAGCCAGCTATATTTATATCTTAGGCTACCTGTTACGGACAGCTTAAGTACAATATTACAACTACTTGGAGAAGAGTTGGAGGAAGCTAGTTGGTTAATATAGGCATGGTCTAGGATGGATCTGGTAAAACCATATGACGAGGAATGGTAGCTAAGGTTATATAATGTGATCTATATAATCTATATAATCTGTATAATCTATAACAGAGTAGATAGAGCATACGTACCTTACAGAGCGAAGGGATTTCTTAGGCGTATAGTTGTGTATTTAAAGGACTATAGTTCCTACCTAGATAGTTCTCTCTTTGTAGTAAATCTTAGAATACGATTAGAGTTAATCTATTAGGCAACTACTCTACTAGTTATTATTATGTTGTTAATACTGTTCTTACCTATATACCTAGCCTAATAATAGGACCCACTGTAGTTCCTGCTATAAGGTTCCGTTATATATTCACTACTAAGGTTATGGTATTAAATAAGATTAAATAACATGCCACCTAAAGCACTAGTTACAACGACGTCGACGGCAGCCATGACCTTAGGGTTAGGAGATACCAGTATAGCAGACACGGATTCTCAAGTGGTTACGCAAGGTTAGTTATAGGAAATAGTTAATTACTTATAGGATAATAATAGGCTACTTAAAGAACGCATTAATAGAATTAGAGTAGTAAAGGTTAAGTTACCTTTAATTAAATAGTTCTTAGGAGAGAAGTCGAAGCTTAAAGGGTTTCTTATATAGATGCATTTTAAGGTTATATAGGAAGGAGTAAAGTTAGTAACACCTACGGACTAGGTAGCGTATGCAGGACTATTCTTATTAGGGAGAGCTCTAGAGTGGTTTAAGTCTTACCTTATAGAGATATAAGCAAATGGTATAACGACTACTAACCTAGATATATAGTATGTGTTTATAAGTTAGAACAGATTTATAAAACGGTTAACGCAAATATTTAGAGACCCTAAAGCGACCATAACAGCGGAACAAAAACTTTAGAACTTAGTATAATGCACTTTAGTAATTAAGTATACAACGCAGTTTTAAACACTAGCTATGTAGGTTAAGTGGAATAACAGGGCGCTTATAGCATAGTATAAGTAAGGACTTAAGGCTAAAGTCCAGAACACAATCATCCTAATAGAAGATGCGGATACTCTAAGAGAGTTAATAGACTAGTTAATAAAGATTAATAATAGAATCTATTAAAGGGAACAAGCTAAGAAAGAGTAAGACAGAGTTCTATAGTTATATAAAGCGCAGAGTATGCAATAATAGATATAGAGTTAAAAACTATAGAATGGCGCAGAGCTAATGGACCTAAGTAGTACTAAAGAAACCTAAAGGTAGGGAAAGAAACTATAGAAACCTAAAGGTTAAGGATTTAGTAATTAAAGGACCTAGGAGTAAAGGCTAAACCAGGGATCTTAGTAGCAGAAGATATTTAGGCGGACTCTATAATAAGAAAAATGGTTTAAAGATAGAGCTTATATAAATTATAAAAAACAAGGTTATTTTGCCAGAGACTATAGAGGTGGTTAGAGTAATTATATAGTAAAGGGAACCAGGCCAGCAGACGGCATATATATATAGAGGGACAACAGTACACTATAAGAAATAAAAGAGTGTTTAATTAACAGTTTTACGTTTTGTTATAACAACATATACCAAATTTATAAGGATGCCAAGTACGGTATAAGCTATTAGCTATAGGAGCTATTATTATCTAAGTTTAGAGGAACTAACAAACTAGCTTATAGATTAGACATTAAAGATAATAAATTTAATATAAGTAAAGCATTTACTAATAATAAGGTAATAAAGGTAGCTTACTAGGAGTATATAAACCTTAGAGAAGTTAAAACAGAAGTAGAGACTAAGACCATTATAGAATAAGGTTTAGTAACGGGTATTATAACACTATTAGATATAATTTCCATCGCTTTATAAGATAAAAGAAGTAATGTTTAGAAGAAATTAAGCAAGTAGATAACTACTAATACTAGCTTATTACTTAATAAAGGTAAAAGGCCATAGGCTTAAGATTCTTAAGAAGAGATATAAGAAGCTTAAGATTTTTAAGACAAGGTAAAACACACCTAAGGACCCACAACGGACGAAAACTAATAGGAAAGGGCAGTAACTTAGTTTATAGATAAATAAATAAGTATAGGATATAAGTTTAAGAACTATAAGTTTAGGGAATAAATAAGAACATTAGTAATCCTAGGTAAACGCAGTATTTAGCCTAAAGATTAAATAGTTAATACCTAGATTAAAAAGCAAGATGACTATAAAGATCCAGCTGCAAGACGCAGAAAATAAGAAACTATAGATAAGTTTAGGATAAGAATTATTACATAGCAAGAGCAAAAGCTAGATAAGAGGTTAGCTATGCTAGGTTATATAAGGGATAGAGCACCTATATAAAGAGTTACTAATAGGCCAAGTGCAGGGACACCTAGGGTAAAATAGTTAAATAAACTAGAATAAGAAGAGGATCTAGATATCCTAACTAGGTTCAAAAAAAGACATACTAAAGAATATTATAATATAGTAATAACAAGGTACTTTCTTATAGATAGACCATACACACTAAACCAGTTATACGGAAAGTGGTATAGGCAACAATATAATAATAAATAGGAAGATTTTTATATATGGCTAGATAAAAAAGTTATCTAAGACTAACCCATTATAGAGAAACATATAAGTTATATTAAAGGGGCATTAATTATAATATTAAGGAACCTAGAAGAGGGATCTAGGGACTAGAGAAGTAAATAACAAATCTTAGTACCCGCAATAGAGATACTAGTGGTTAGGTTAACTAGGTATAGGTTTAAACTTAAAAATAAAGACAAACTAAGAGTTAACCCAAGTCACTTAGCGCATTATATACTATTATGGATAGCTTGTGTGGATGACACCTACAATATATATAGAGCACTAAAAGATAAGAACCAGAAGTACCTAATTAGGATATATTAGGCACCCAAGGAAAGGCAGTTTAGGAATATTAAGTATATGCATAGATAGTACCCAGTAGAAGTATAAGGTTAAGGAGACTTAATACTTTAACCAGGAAGATTCCTTACGGAAGAATGCCTAGATGGATAATAGTAGTAGGAGTGCCTAGAAAACACTTGTTTATAGCATATAGAGGAAAAGAAATAAACTAAGTATTAGCTAAGGTTGGACTAAGTACAAGTAGGATTTAGCAGCTAACAGTTAGGAAAAGGGGAGGCGTATAGGACTAGAGGGAACTAGTATTAGAGCCTTAGACCCTTAAAGGAATTTAAAAATAATACCTAAATTTACAAGTTAAATGGCAAGATTAGCAGTTTAAAGCATTAGTAGATAGTGGAGCAATTAGGAACTATATATTACTAAAGGTAGTAGAAAGGATGGGGTTACTATATAGATAGAAGGAATACCTATATCCACTTATAACAATTTTAGGAGATTAGATAGCCTATAAAGGAGGTATTATTAATCTTAAAACAGGACCTATTTAGTTAACTATTAAAGGAAGACAGGTTAGAATGTCTTTTAATATCCTACTATTAGGACAGAACGAGGCGATACTAGGAATGCCTTAGTTATAGGAGTATAATCCAAAGATTAATTAGGCTACAGGTTAGGTTAATATTAGAGATACTTAATAACGTAAGATGCGATAGTAAACTAAGTTAGTATAGTACCAAGTTAGAGCAATATATAAAGAGACTAAGTAAGGCTTAAGTTATATACCAAAGAAATACTATAGGTATGGAAAAAAGTTATAGTTACTAAAAAGTGAAAAGCTGTTAGAGTATATAGTATAGGACTATAAGATAGAACTAGAAGAGGGAATAAGTCCAAAGTTCTTTCTAATCTATAAGCTTACTAAAACAGAGTTAGTAGCGCTTAAAGAGTTTATCTAAGAGAACTTATATAAGGGATATATTAGACCGTTATAGTTATTAGTAAAATATCCAGTATTATTTATCCCAAAGAAAAACGGAAAACTTAGGATGTGTATAGACTATAGATAGTTAAACAGCATTACTAGAAAGGATAGGTATTCTTTACCCTTAATTAGTAAAATCCAAGACAGAATAGGCAACGCAAAAATCTTTATAAAGATAGATCTAAGGTAGGCGTACTATTAAATTAGGATTAAGGAAGGCGACAAATAGAAGGCAGCCTTTAGGTTAAAGGAAGGACTATATAAGCTATTAGTTATACAATTCGGGCTTATAAATATACTAGCAACGTTCCAGAAGCGAATTAATAGTATATTAGGAGAACACCTAGATAAGTTTATTATAGCATATCTTAACGACATTATTATTTACTTAGAGAATAAGGAAGAACATAGAGAACACGTTAAATGGGTCTTAAAGAGACTATAGAAAGAATAGATACTAGTAGCAATTAAGAAATGCGAGTTCTTTATAAGAAAAACCGATTTTATAGGATTTATTATTAAACTAGGAAAGATTAGTATGGACCTAAAGAAAGTCAAAGCTATAGTAAATTGGCAAGAACCAGAGAATATTATATAGTTAAGGTCATTTCTAGGGTTTTGTAACTACTATAGGAGGTTTATAGCATAATGGTTAAAAAGTATTAAGCCATTTATAAGGCTAACAAAGAAGGAGGAACTATGGGTTTAGGATAGTAAGTAAAAAAAGCTGTTTTAGGAATTTAAAGAGTTATTTACTTAAGAGCTAATCCTTAAGATCTATTAACTAAAGTTGGAAACGGTTGTTAAGATAGACGTATTAGACTTTATACTAGGAGTATATTTGCTATAGAAGCACCAGGACGCATAGCATCCAGTAACATACTATAGTTGGAAAATAATACTACTAGAGTTAAACTACGACATCTATAATAAGGAGTTGTTAGGTATAGTTGCAGTACTTAAGGAATAGAGAGTATTTTTACAAGGTATAGAGAAACTATTTATAGTTAAAATAGACTATAAGAACCTTACAGGATTCTTAATAACAAAGGAACTTAACCAAAGATAGGTTAGATAGGCAGAAATGCTTATAGAATACTATTTTAAAATTTAGTATACTAAGGGTACAGACAATATACAAGCAGATGCTCTAAGTAGAAAGGCTAAACTACAAAATAATAAAAAGCTGTTAGGAGCTTTATTGCGAAGAGATTAAGACGGATTAATTAGGTATAATTATCTAAAGATTATAGCAACTAAAGAAAGTTAGATCCATAAATTACTAGAAAGTAATTAGACATAGAAGATCTAAGAAGTATAGGTAGAAGATTTAGACTTAAAGCAATATAAAAATAGAGAAGCAATATATGTGCCTAAGTCTATTATAGAAGAATTTGTTAAGGAATTTTATAAGGGAATGATATAAGGATATAACGGGTCTATAGGACTAGTGTTAAGAATTTAAAAGAAATATATTATTTAAGGAATTTAGGGATTAGCAAGATAAGTTATAAAGGAATATTTAGATTGCCAAAGGAACAAACCGATAAGGTATAAGCTGTATAGAGGGCTATAACCTATTAAGACACTAGGAAGACTATAGGAAGTTATATTATTATTATTATTCATTGCTTAACGTCCGATTCGGATCCCTGTTAGGCCCACGCGGACTACTCCTTATATACATATAGGGAGAAAACTCTATTTGAGAAAACCCCGTAATCCGTCTCCCCACCTTTTAGGGCTTGCTTATAAGTCGCCTATAAGTCACTAGTGGTGCTCTACTACCTTACTTTTTAACCTCCTTAGGAACCACTACTGCTGTAACAAACCTATAGACGCGCTAGTATTACACACTGTACTCTACTCCTGTAGAGTTATTAGGGGGCGCCTATTACTCGCCCCTTTGCCTTCTATTGCTATTTCCTTTGTAACCCGGAACTGGTCTAGCATATT
>Ga0307507_10002153_pt1 | contig 42355 bp, 8 predicted proteins | sample 7_EM_MG_FD_207223 | JGI IMG/M metagenome (GOLD analysis project Ga0307507, IMG submission 207223) | Populus trichocarpa ectomycorrhiza microbial communities from riparian zone in the Pacific Northwest, United States - 7_EM | ecosystem: Host-associated > Plants > Roots > Unclassified | place... | reverse complement strand
GTAAGGGCTTAAAGAAAGGGGCGCGGTAGACGACTATGTACATGTTCGGTCGTCGGGGCAACGTTGGGGCAACGTTGATCCGTGACCGACGACGCCTCGATGGTAGCTATGTAGACGAACCGTCACATCCTTCATCACTATCTATTGAAATTATATTTATCTTATTATATATTCCTAACGTAGCCAGTATTAATAGATGTTAATGTGTTGGAGCTTTGTAATTAGCTTTGCTATGTCTTCCGTAATTAGTTAAAGCGTCTATATATTATCGCATTTAATAATTAAGGGCTTATTTAGGCGTAACGTTATTGCTTTAAACAGCCTATAGATAAAGATAGCTTCCTTTACTATCTATAATAGGGCTAATAACTTAGCTTCTATACTCAACGTTATAACTATATCCTGCTTATTTGCTCTCTAGGCGATCAGCCCCCTAAATAGCTTTATAATGTATCCTTACAAGCTCTTTCTATTGACGGAGTTATCCGCAAATAATGCGTCGCTAGTATAAATAAATAATTACGCACTATCTCTTCCGTTGTCTCGTCCTTTGTCGCGTATTCCTTTATCTCTTCCTCTACTATTCATTTCTTTCTTATCTCCTCTATAGCAGATTACTCTGCTTCTTGTGCTATATAGGTACTAGATAACTCTGTCTACCGCTTAATAATGCTCTTAGCTTAGGTTCTGATTAAACCTTGCTAGCTATAATACTGTAAAGGTAATATCTGGACGCGTTATAGTAGCTGTATAGAGTACTAAACATAATTTTCTCTAATATAGTATTATAGAGGCTAGTAGGGATATAGGGCGGACTAATAGGTCTGTATTGGGGGATGGATGCGTTAGATAGATTATATGGTGATTGGTAGGAAGGAGTTCTAATTCTGCTATAGGAGTATCTAAAAGACGCCCTTTAAGATTTATCTTATACTAATTAGCTATCTTCTTAATATAGGCTTTCTGGGATAGCTATAGGAGCCTCTAGTTATAATTGCGTAGCACATAGATTTCTAGGAACCATTTTAGCTTGCTAAGGGTACTTATCTGGTATTTCTTATTTAGCTCCTTAATTGCTTCTTGAGCTTTCTTCTTATCTGTCTTTTAGTAGTAGAAGACAATATTGTTAACATAAAAGAAGACAACTATTCCACCTTTTAGCATAATATATGGCTCCTAAGGTACTTCTTTAAAACCTAATTTGTTTAATAAGCTCGTGAGATTCTTCTGCTATCCCATGCGCCGTTGAGGCGTACGCTAAAAGAGGCCCGTGCGCGAACACCAAAACATTAACCTGCTCCTCCGAGGACTTAATTCGGCTATGCTCTATGCAATATGCCCCTCTGTAAAGAAGGACCTTGCTAGCCTAATTAGCACACGATAGAGTTAATTATATCAAGTTTAAGCTTTATTATAATGATTTAGAGCCTTAATTCGTTGATCAAATTCACGACTTCGTTTCGCCAGGACTCGATTCAATCTAGTGACTCTGGTTGGTTCGCTTGTGCGTACGCCTTTCTCAACGGCGCATGGGATAATAGTGGTGATCGTCGTAGTCCGTATAGGGCTTTTCTTAAGTGTAGTACTTTATCTATCTTTCCTTTATTAAACCCTAGCGGTAGCTTTATATAGAAAACCTTGTTAAGATTGCAATGGATAAATATGTTAATTACATCTATCTGTGTTGTCTCTAGGTTGAATTTTATAGTGATCACTATAAGGGTTTGGAAGGTTGTACTAGCTAATATAGTAGCTCTTATAGGTAGGTCTTTTGGGGCCTATTAATTTCCGTATATTACTAAGCGTGCCTTATATTTCTAGAGGAATCCGTGCTTATCCGTCTTATAGATAAACACCTATATTGAGCTGAGGACCTGCTGTCCCTTTACATACTTTTTATCTATTTCTTGAAACGACCTTATTTGATAATAAGATTAGAGATGGGCTTATTAAGCTTCTTGGAACTAATCTTGAAGAGGATGCGTATTAAAGTCACGGATTAACTAAGGTGGCGGAGGTAAGTTCTTCCTGTGTAGTCTGATATTACGTGTTCTGCCTAATTTTAGCTTGCTGTTATTAAGTTGACTATTAAGGTTAAACTTCCTTCCTACTAAGAAGGCGCCTTAATAGGCTAATATAATCCTTTTGGTAATAAAGTCTTTAAACCTATTATTATAGGGTTCCTTAAACAAGTTTTTGACTAAGTTATTATACACTCCCTAAGTATAAAACCCGTTTCCTACTCAGCTAATAATGTCCTAATTAGTACCTTATACATCTAACTTTGTAGGATACTTAATGTGAAAGGTATATGGAGATTCTTTATCTTTTTCTATTAGAGGTAGTGTATAGTACGCATCTTTAAGAGCTCTTGCAAGCTTAAGATCTGCTAACTTATTAAAGGTTTAAACTGGCTCATTAACGTCATTATCTTCCTCTTGAATTAATGGTTTAAATACTTCTTTGTTGTCTTCCAGAAGGACCTTATTCTTAATTAGAGTATTAGGGAGTTAAATCTTCTTAATTAGTGTATTTAATTTAGCATATAGGTCCTTTAAGATGTCCGTTTGCTTACCGTTAAAGAACGTCTTTTTATTAAAGATAACGCCCCTAGTAGAGATAACGATACCTTTATATGGGATCCAGATCCTATAAATATTGGTAGAGTTATAGCTAATAAGGTAGCTAATATGGGCTTATAGATCTAGCTTGCTTAGCCTTTTCTTCTTTAGCTGGGCGTCTAACGTTATCGCGTACGCCCTACAGCTGTAGGCTTTTAGGTACGCCAGTTACGGCTTTCTTAATCTCCTATTAGCTAGGTAGGTATAGAACCTCTTATATAGCGATTTCCAACTATTGCTTTCCCGTGGCGTTTGATCTTAAAGGTAGACTGTATAGTCAACTATCTTGTTCTATAGATTATATAGTAGATTAGCAGCAATTCTTATTGCATATGCTCTCTTAATAATTATACCCCCTAAGCGTTTAGCGGTACTATTTTAAGCTTAGGTATGTGGCGCTGAAGGCTTAAATATAATCCCTTGCGTCCGTAGCCATTTAAGGGTTCTCCTTCTCCCTAGCTTGTTGTCTAATCTAATAGTGTTAACCTTAAGGTTATACCTTAGATGAATTTATTAGATGAAATCTTTAAGCACTTGTAGTGTCTCCTTCTCTTTGCTATATATTATTATAAAATACGGAAAGGTTCTTCCTAAGAAGGTGTTATGGATAAATATAACTTATATAAATCCAGTATGCGCTTCCTTAAGATTAGTCTAGTCAATATAAAGGTTAAGATAAGGTTTATTAATATTCTGTTTTAAGAACCTCCTTAAGACCTAACGCTTGATTTTGGCGAGACTGCAATGTTAACGTTCTGTCGTCTTTGGGCCTTAAAGCTTAATTTTTAAGGCATTGAGACCTAAATAATAAAGGCTTATAGGTCCTGGATGACCTAGACGCAGGTGCTATAGATGCGCATTATCTTTTAAGTCTAGACGAGCGTCTCTTAATAATGCTCTGCGCTTCCGTTGGCGGCGTAGCAGTTGGCTTATATTAAATGCTAATAGACTTCCTAGTTAGACGTATTTAATAGTCTATTGTCTGTGACGTTCTTCCATTTAATATATAATTATGTTATCCTTCTAAACTAGAAGATTATTGTCTCCTTTATTATCCTAGTAGAACTCTTATTTTTAAAGCAGACGGAACAACACTAGATTTATATTAAAGTCCGTACAAAAGGCAATGTCCTTAAGATATAGGGTTCCCTTGCTCTTATCTGGTTTTATAACTTAGACAGTAATATCGCCGTAGCCTAGTATAGGCACTTCTAAGCTGCTGGCGGTGACATATTTATATCTTGGAGCTTTCCTAAAATTGTAAAAACAAGAGAGGTTATTAAAGATGTAAAAAGTGGTTCCTAAGTTAAGAATAGTTAATAGCTTTAGTAGATGGAGTTAACTGGTATAATACGATTCTAGGAATATCGTATTAGCTTCTCCCTTAATCTTAACTGTCTTCTAGCTCTTATCCTATTATTATCAAGCCTTATCTTCTTGTTCTTTATGTCTAATCTTTATAACTTAGTTAGCGAGATTCTTATTCTTTTCTACCTTCTTAAGCACCCTTTTGATGCGAGCATCTCTAATTATAACTCCTTTGGGTCTCTTATCTTTAAATAAATACTAACAGTCTTAAAGGGAATGTTTTTGTTTCTCACACGCCAAGTACACGGGTATTAGCTTCTTGCGGGACGTCTCCTTATCTACTAGTAACCTGGCTCTCTTTAAGCATCTAGTACGTACTAAGGTTCCTTTCCCTGGACCTTTAGTAGTATTAGAGTGATCCATTGTAGCTTACTCTGCAAAGTCTATATTAAAGGTACTCCCTCTTATAGTAGTATTGGCTTTTTTTAAGGGTATTCTAAGTCCTTCTTACAGCTCCTTTACTACTCTGCGGTATTTGGAAGATCTTAACTTCTAAGGTGTCACAGTACGTGCGGAGGGTCAAGGTACGAGGTGACTGTATAACATTGACAAACGATGTCGTGTGAGGATCTATGTATAGGAGACGAGGCAGGTATATATACGTGTTGCTCAGGGGTCAGGTCCGTGCTCATGCATACGCGTAGCCATAACAACGCGTCAGGTCAGTGCCGTGACATAAGGGTTATTTAACTTGGTAGTGTACTTTACACAGTAGGCGTCACTAAATAGTTAAATAACTTCTGCTAAATCTTGAAGCTAGATTCTATTGGATATTTAAGGGATCTTGTACTTCTCTCCTAGTACCATTATATATTCCCATTAATCTAACTACTAATTTAATTTTAATAAGTATTTAAACCCTTTAAGGGCTTCTGTATACTGGTGTTGTACCTTTTTCCTAATAAACAACAAGGTAGGTTCTATATTCTCCTTTAGCCAAATTAGCTATTTCTTAACTGTAAGGGAAGGGTTGAGTAATAGCTTCTTCTAAATTAATACTGTAGACGTAATCTGGGTGCGTATCTATTACAGATGCTCTTTCTATTTTAGGAAGTACTTTATGTCTTAGTTGTAGTATTATCTACTATTCTTGTATGCTCTCTGTTAATTTATTAAGAGCTGTATATATAAGGTTGCGTTCTTGTTAAAATCTATAACCTTTAGATAAGGTGGTTTTTTAAGTAGACCTTCTTAAGGTGCTTCTGTAGCTAGGTTAACGTGGGCCCAAATTTGCTAATCTATAAGGGCTTGTAGTTGCCAGATCTATTACTCCTAGTCTTCTAGCTTATTAAGGATGATTGTAGTAGATGAACTTAATGTTGGTGGAGTCATTTTAACTAATAGGCAGATGGGGAATTAAGATGGTATTTTATTGTTAGGATTATCCTATTATTAGGATTATCCTTATCTTCAGAATCGTCCTTTAATGATGAGGTAGAATTTCGTAGAAACTCGTGGAATCTTGTGGAATCTCGTCCTGTGACGATTAAGGTAGGATTTCTATCAGAGTCTGCGTCTTAATAATAAGGTATTAGAGTCTAACAATAAGGTAGAATTTCTTTAAATAATTAAATAATAGCTGAATAGCTTCTTAAGTCGGCGGACCGGGCTTATAACTGTTAGATAATTTAAATAGAGCTGCTCATTAATGAAATGGGTTAATGGATTAATGATCTTAAGGATCGTCTTTTGTGACGTGTTCTTGTATTAGGGCCCTAGGGCTGCAAGCTACAAAGAGATTTTACAGTGTATATAACCCACGCCTTTCGAGAATATAGATTATCTAACAAGTGCCCTTAATATATTAAATTTTAAAATAATACTCTGTAAGCATCTCTGCCTATTTAACTTATTTTTAGTTTAGTTCTTTTATTATTAGGAACCCTATTAGGTTTTTATAATCCATCTTAACTATAAATAGTTTTTCTATGCCTTATAAGAATACTCTCTATTTTTTAAGTACTGCAACTATACCTAATAACTCCTTATTATAAATATTATAGTTTAGTTCTAGTAGTATTATCTTCTAACTATAATATATTACTAGGTACTATACGTCCTAATGCTTTTATAGTAAGCATACTCCTAGTATAAAGTCTAATATATTTGTTTCTATAACCATATCTAGTTCTAGCTAGTAGATTTTAAGGATTAAATCCTAGGTAAATAACTCTTTAAGTTCCTTAAATAGTTTCTTTTACTTGCTTCCCCATATCTATAGTTTCTCCTTTTTTATAAGTCTTATAAATAGCTTAATACTTTTTAACCATTATGCTATAAACCTTCTATAGTAGTTGCAGAATCCTAGGAATAATCTTAACTATGTAATATTCTTTAGTTCTTACCAACTTACTATAGCTTCTACTTTCTTTAGATCCATACTAATCTTTCCTAGTTTAATAATAAATCCAACAAAATTAGTCTTCTTAGTGAAGAACTCGTATTTCTTAATTACTACTAGTATCTTTTCTTTTTGTAACCTCTTTAAAACCCACTTAATGTGTTCTCTATGTTCTTCCTTAGTTATTAAGTAGATAATAATAATATTAAGGTATACTATAACAAACTTATTAAGGTGTTCTCCTAATATACTATTAATCCTTTTCTAAAATATTACTAATGCATTTATAAGTCCAAACTGTATTATTAATAGCTTATATAGTCCTTCCTTTAACCTAAAGGCTACCTTCTACTTATCTCCTTCCTTAATCCTAATCTAGTAATATACCTACCTAAGATCTACCTTTGTAAAAATTTATATATTACCTATTCTATCTTAGATTTTGCCAATTAAGGGTAAAGAATACCTATCCTTTCTAATAATGCTGTTTAACTATCTATAGTTAATACATATCCTAAGTTTTCTGTTTTTCTTTAGGATAAACAGTACTAGATAACCTATTAATAACTGCAACGGTCTAATATATCCCTTCTATAAGTTTTCTTAGACAAACTCCTTAAGTGCTAATGACTTAGTTTTAGTAAGCTTATAGATTAAAAAGAACTTTAGACTTATTCCTAGTTTTAACTCTATCTTATAGTCCTATACTATATACTCTAATAGCTATTTACTTTCTAGGCTTTACAGTCTCTTACCATACTTATAGTATCTTTTTAGTATATAACTTAAGCCTTACTTAGTCTCTTTATATATCACTCTAACTTAGTACTATACTAACTTGGTTTGCTGTTATATCTTGTGTTATTATATATCCCTAATATTAACCTAACCTATAACCTAATTAATTCTTAGATTATATTCCTGTAACTAAGGCATTCCTAATATTACCTTATCCTTTCCTAATAGTAAAATATTAAAAGACATTTTAACTTGTCTTCCTTTAATAGTTAACTAAATAGGTCCCGTTTTAAGATTAATAATACCTCCTTTATAGGCTATTAAGTCTCCTAAAATTGTTATTAATAGGTATAGGTGTTCTTTCTACCTATATAGCAACTCCATTTTTTTTACTACTGCTAGTAATATATAGTTTCTTATTACTTTACTATCCACTAACACTTTAAACCTTTAACCTTACTAACTAACTTTTAAATTTAGATATTGCCCTATAATTCCTTTAAGGGTCTAAGGCTCTACTACTGGCTCCCTTTAGTTTTATAGGCCTCACCTTTTCCTAACTATTAGTTATTATTCTTTAACTATACTTGGTCCTTCTATAGCTAATACTTAGTTAATTTCTTTTCTTTAATATACTATAGATATATATTCTTAGGACACTCCTACCACTATTGTCTACCTAGGTATTCTTCTATAAAAAACCTTTTTAGTTAAAGTATTAAGTCTTCTAACTCCTAAACTTCTACTAGGTGCCATCTTGTGAGGGCGCGAAGAGGCTTCGGGGAAGATTCGAAGGAACAATATAAATTCTATCTAAATCTAAGGGTATATAGCTCTTGCAGAGTACAAGACGTTGCGTGAAGAAGAGAAAGGAATATAGGAAACTTGTAACTAAATATTCGTGGTCTTGGCAGCAGACGCGTGGGCATGAGCCTACGCGGATTTCGACAGGTTTCGACCAAATTCCATCACGTCGGTGGAATTTGGTGGAGACTGGTGGAAATTAATCAACTTGGCAGAATTTGGCAGAATTTGATCAAAGCGTCGGAATTCATCTGTTGAGTGTTTCACCGAGACATTCCTACTGTAACTGGGCTAGTCCCGTTACACATCTATATATATACTTAGCATCTCTATACCGTTTTTTATCCATTATCCAATATATTCTAGTTAGATACTTATAATGTTTATCTTTTAGTGCTTTATATATATTGCATATATTATCCATACATGCAATCTATGCCAATGTGTAATATACTAGGTGCTTTAGGTTAACTCTTAGCTTATCTTTATCCTAAAGTTTAAATTTTTCTTATATTAATCTAAACGCTACTATATTATTTACTGGTACTAATATCTATATTATCTCTCTCTAGTCTATAGTCTATTCTTCTAAGTTCTTTAATATTATAACTAACGCTCCTTTAATATAACTTATATATTTCTTAGATAGTGCTTAGTCTAGTATAACCTTCTTATCTAACTATATATAGAAGTCTTCCTACTTATTATTTCCTCTTTACTTATACTACTTATGGTATAGTTTTATAAGTATATACGCTCTATCTATAAAGAAGTACCTCTTTACTGCTGCATTATTACAACCTTTAGTATATTATTTTACAAACCTAGTTAGAATCCCTAAATCCTCTTTTTATTCCAGTTTATCTAACTACTTAGCTCTTAGCGTTCCTACCCTTAGCCTATTTATAACTTTTTATATAGGTGCCCTGTCTCTTATATATCCTAATACTACTAATTTCTAATCTAGCTTTTATTCTTACTATGTAATAATCTATTGTCTAAACTTATTTATACTTTCTTATTATCTATATCTACAGTTAAATCCTTAAAGTTATTTTACTTTTTAATTAACATGTTAACTTTTTAACTTATAGGTTAGATACTATATCTATCTACTATAGTCCTTATTTATTCTTTAAAATCTTAATACCCTAGAAACTTCTATCCCATGCTTATTTGTTTATCCTTAAACTAAGCTTCTACCCTTTTCTATTAGTTCTTATCCATTATAAGTTCTTAGGTATATCTTATCTTATCTTAAGAGTCTTAAACATCTTATATCTTATCTTAAGAATCTTAAGCCTTTAGCTTTTTGTCTTTACTAAGTAGTAAGCTAGTACTAGCAGTTGTCTGCTTACTTAATTATTCTTAGATATTACTCCTTCTGTCTTATAAAGCAATAAATATTATATTTAACGGTGTTATAATACCCATTACTAAACCATGTTCTATAGTGGTCTCGGTCTCTACTTTTATTGCGTTATTAAGGTATAGATACTCCTAGTTAGTCCCTTTATCTTCCTTATTACTATTAATTAATAAGTACTCTAACTCTATTATTATCGCTGCTAATTATTGTCCGCATGTTGCTATAATATCTTAATCCAGCTTATAGAGTTAATCTTATTCTTTATCTAACTCTCTAGTTCCTTTAAGTTCTCTTAACTTTGGCTCCTACGGCCAATAGCTTATACTATACTTAGCATTTTTATAAACTGGACATATATTGTTATAATAATACGCGAAATGCTTAACTGCGTATTCCTATATGCCTTATAACCTTCTTATTACTAGTTCTAGTTATCCTTACTTAGTTCTCTTAACTATATAATTACTTTAATTACTTTTATAGACTCTAGCATAGTGACCTTATTTTCCGCAGTTTATATAAGCTCCTAATTTAAACCATTCTTCTTATTATAGAGTCCACTTAAACGTCTTCTACTGCTAAGATCCCTAGTTTAGCCTCTGCTCCTTAGTCCTATAATTACTTAATCCTTAACCTCTAGGTTTCTATAGTTTCTTATTTTATCTTCTAGTTTCTTTAGTACTGCTTAAGTCTATTAGCTTTAGCCCACTATTCTATAGTTTTTAACTCTGTGTCTACTAATGCGTACTCTACGCCTTATATAACTATAGAACTCTATCTTACCCTTTCTTAGCTTATTCCCTCTAATAGATCCTATTATTAATCTTTATTAACTAATTAATTAACTCTTATAGAGTTTCCGCATCTTCTATTAGGATAATCGCGTCCTAGACTTTAGCCTTAAGTCCCTATTTATACTATACTATAAGCGCCTTATTATTTCACTTAACCTAGGTTATAAGTGTTTAAAACTATATTATATACTTAATTATTAAAGTATATTATACTAGGTTTTATAGTTTTTGTTCCGCTATAGTTATTACCTCTAGGTCTCTAAATATCTATATTAACCTTTCTATAAACCTATTTTAACTAGTAAACATAAACTGTACTTCTTAGTTAGTAGTTATTATTCTATTTGCCTAAATCTTGGTAAGGTAAAGTTTAAACTACTTAAGTGCTCTTCCTGTTAAGAATAATCCTATATACGCTACTTAGTCTATAAGTATTACTAACTTTACTCCTTCTTATATAACCTTAAAGTGTATTTATATAAGAAACCCCTTAAGATTTAACTTCTCCCTAAAGAATCGTTTAATTAATAGTAACTTAACCTTAGCTACTCTAATTCCATTAATTTGGTCTTTAAGTATTTGATTATTATCTATTAATTAATTAACCATTTTTTGTAACTAACCTACTATAATAAGCTGTGAATCTATATCCTGTATACTGGTGTCTCCTCTAGACCCTAGGGTTATTACAGCCGTTATGGTCGTTATAACTAGTGCTTTTAGTGGCATACTATTTGACTTTATTAATACCATAACTGTAGTAGTAAATATATAATAAAGCCTTGTAGGAAATACTACAGTAGACTTACTAATAGGCTAGGTGTATAGGTAAACAGGAAGCTAAACAGCGTAATAGTATAGTAACAACTAGTAGAGTGGTTGCCTAACAGATTAACTCTAATTATATTCTAAGATTTACTACAAGGAAAGAAAACTATCTAGGTAGGGACTGTGGTCCTTTAAATATATATTTATACTTCTAAGAAACCCTCCTTATATATAAGGTACGCCTTATACCTACTATATATGCGTTCCCTTTATATACTGCGTACACCACGTATAACATTATATGACTTACTTACTATTCTTTATTACATAGTTCCACAGGATTTATTATGGCCCATGCTCTTATTAACCAACTAGCTTCTTCTATCTCTTCTCTAAGTAGTTATAATATTGTACTTAAAGCGTCCATAACACGCTTTCTATTGATTTGTCAAGAGCTATACATATAAGGTTACATTCTTATTAAAATCTATAACTTTTAGATAGCCTGGTTCTTATAGTAGACCTTATTAAGGTACTGTATTGTCTAGGTTAACATAGGCCTAAATTTACTGATCCGCAAGGGCTTAGAGTTGCTATAGCCATTACTCCCAGTCTTCTGGCTTATTAAGGATAATTATAGTTAACAAACTTATTAGTGGAGTTATTTAACTAATAGGCAAAGGAGGAATTAAGATGGTATTTTATTGTTAGGATCGTCCTTATTATCAGGATCGTCCTTTTTTATTAGGATCGTCCTTTAACAATTAAGGTGGAATCTTATAGAATCTTATAGAATCTTATAGAATCTTATAGAATCTTATAAAATCTCGTGGAAGACTTGTCCTGTAATAATTGAGGTAGGATTTCTATTAGAGTCTGCGACCTTAATAATAAGGTGTTAGAGTCTAACAATAAGGTAGAATTTTTTTAAATGATTGAGTAATAGCTAAATAGCTTCTTAAGTCGGCGGACTGGGCTTATAACTATTATAAAGTGCATATAGAGCAGTTCATTAATGAAATAGGTTAATTAATTAATAATCTTGACTTAATCGTTGATTGACCTTGTCTTAGGGCCCTAGGGCTTCGAGCTACGAAGATATTTTATAGTGCACGTAACTTGTGCACGTGACCTATGCGAATATAGATTGTCTAATAAAACGCGCTTAGCAAAGTCGACTTGAAACCCAGCCTGCGAATATTTTCCCAATATAGGGGATCTTAGTGGTAGGCTTTAGTGACCCTAGCGAAGAGAAGCAAAAATAGTGTCTATAGGTAATTATATACTTACGCTTTTTATTAACTATTTAATTCTAACCCGCAAATAGGTAGCTAATCTTAATAGTTCCTAGTTTCTATTCTTTTATTACAGCTATTTATATTATAAGCCTAAACTAATATTAGATTTATGGATATAGCCTAATCTACTCCTTATTACTGAAGATATATATATAGATAAGCCAATACTACTAAATATTAAATCCTTAAGTATCTAAGCCAAAGTACTAATACCACTATTGCTACCAAACTAATTAACCTAGATGCAATATTAGAGCTAGTTATATTTGGTAACCCTATATATAACCCCTCTAATACCTAATAATTGCCCTATATTAGTAGAGGAGGATAATAAGGGCGCAGGTATAGAGGAAGGAGTATAATAGCAGCTTGCTAAACGAGTATGGTTAATAGTATTAACTTAGCCTTTATCTTTAGTTTGTAAATATTCTTTACCATAACTGGCTAAATAGTTAGAGCCTATCCTATTATTATAAGAGGAAGATAGCGCGGAGGGCGTGGATTAGGTTAGAGAAATAGGTAAAATAAGTAGAACAGTAGAGGTATTGCTAAGTAAAGGTTAGTATATATAGCTATCCAATAAGGCGGACAATGTAGATTGGGCTGTATACAGCAATAACGACTATATAGATAACGCTAGTAATAGCGATAGTAGACCTAAAGATTGGCGAGTAAGGTAGGTAGGCTTTAATAAGCCTACTACTAATAATAAAGATAATAAGGTTAAACAAAAGCAGTATATTAGGGCTGCTGCCTTTTAATTATAAATAGCATGGAATAAAAGGCATATATACGGTATATAAGTGCAAAGAATTATAATAGAGACTTTACTAACTTTATTAGATGAGCCCTTATATGCCATAAATAAAAGTAGGTACTTTTTAGTATAGATAACTTAATTCTAGTAACGCCAGGTGTTGCTATTTGCCCCTAGTAGTATAACTAACTACCCTTTAAACCTACCTAAGATCGCTTTAAGGAATAAGGACCCTAACGACTACCGCTATATCCTATAGTAGTTACTACTAGCTAGAGGCAACAAGAACCTACTAAAGCTTAGCTTTTTTAAGTTAGAAAACCGCTTTAAAGGACTAGAAATCCAAATCTGCCGACACTAGGATATTAATAGCTTTATTTCTTAAGTAACTACGCTAGCTGTATACTAAGGCGGATTTGACTTAGCGTATAGACCTTTATTTCTCTAGCGTATTACGTAAAACCTAAAGATCTAGATCTAAGGCTATAAAGTATATAAGTTAAAACAGCTCCGCCTAGGCGAGGGCTTAATAGTAGGCGGGTTTGGCTATAAATATTATATATTCTTTCTGCATATAGTTATTAAAGATAGTGGTAAAATATACCTATTAGATAGGGAATAAGCTGTTTAGGTTAATTATATTATGCTTTCGGCCCTAAAGCTTAGTTATCCGCCTAACGTCTACTAGTATTACCCTTATAGCTTTATAGAGGCGGATGGTAAGGTTAAAGTTAAATAAGAATGCTTTATAATAGGAACCGGTTAGCCTATAGATATTAGGTATATAGTACCTAAGTTATATCTAAATATACTCTGGGCTAAGGTATAATATCTCTTCTATAACTATACTAGGAATAAAACTGTATAGCGCAATACCATCTATAATTTATTCCTAATAATAACCAAATATAGCCTTAAGCTATTTACTAAATAGGATATATTTAGCCTAGCGCGAAATAACTTTCTAAAATACCTTAACTAATACTTTGATTTTAATGTAGAATAAATACCTACTAAGAACTACTGGGTAGATATTAGTATAGAGAATACGCTAGTATCTATTAAGGACCCTAGTAGAGGCGTTACGCTTATATAGAAACTATACTACTTAGATAACTAGGTAAGAAAATTCGTCTATTTTAACTATAACTCTAAATTAATAGAGATATGCCGTTACTACTAGGCTCTTATAAGGGACTCTAGCAGCGTAAGCGTGGAGCTATAGCAAACTAATAACTTATGCTATAATAGCGGTGTTACTTCTAATAAGGCGTATAACGTTAATAAAGAAATATTTGCTACACTATTTAAAGGTTATAGCCCCTTTTAGAACTTGCGGTTTAAAGCCCTTAGTGTTACGGACGCTTTAAGTATAATGTTACAACTACTTGGAAAAGAGACAGAAGAAGCTAGTTGGTTAATAAGAGCATGGTCTAAGATAGAGCCCGTGGAACCATATGATAAAAAATAGTAAGTAAGGTTATGTGGTGTAATCTATATAATCTGTAGGATCTATAATAAAGCAGACAGAGTAGATAGAGCAACGACTTTCTTAGAAGTATGGATGTGTATTTAAAGGACCATAGTCCCTACCTAGATAGTTCCTTTCTTTATAGTAAATCTTAGAGTACAATTAGAGTTAATCTGTTAGGCAACTACTCTACCAGTTGTTACTTATTACCATTACATTATTTAGCTTCCTATTTACCTATATACCTAGCCTATTAGCGAGTCTACCGTAGTATTTCCTATAAGGCTTTGTTATATATTTACTACCTAGTTATAGTATTAATAAAGTTGAACAATATGCCACCAAAAGCGCTAGTTATAACGGCCTTAACGGTAGTAATAACCTTAGGGTCTGGAGGAGACACTAGTATAAAGGACACGGATTTGCAGCTAGTTACGGTAGGTCAGTTATAGGAAATGGTTAATTGGTTAATAGATAATAATTAAATACTTAAAGATTGAATTAATGGAATTGGAGTAGCTAAGGTTAAGTTACCATTAATTAAGTAGTTCTTAGGAGAAAAATTTAAGCTTAAAGGGTTCCTTATATAGACGCATTTTAAGGTTATATAAAAAGGAGTAAAGTTAGTAATACCTATAGACCAAGTAGCGTATATAGAACTGTTCTTAATAGGAAGAGTACTTAAGTAGTTTAAACCTTACCTTACCAAGATCTAAGTAAGTAGAATAACTACTACTAACTAAAACGTACGGTTTATGTTCTCTAGTTAGAATAGGTTTGCAGAAAGACTAATATAGATATTTAAAGACCTAGAAGTAATAACTATAGCGGAATAAAAGCTACAGAACCTAGTATAATACACTTTAACAATTAAGTACATAATATAATTTTAGATACTTATAATATAGGTTAAGTAAAATAATAAGGTGCTTATAGTATAGTATAAACAAGGACTTAAGGCTAAAGTTTAAAATGTAATTATCCTAATAGAAGATGCGGAAACTCTAAGAGAGTTAATAAATTAGTTAATAAAGATTAATAATAGGATCTATTAGAGGGAACAAGCTAAGAAAGAGCAAGATAGAGTTCTATAGTTATATAAGGCACAAAGTATATATTAATAAACGCAGAAACTATGGAATGGTGGACTAGAGCTAATGGACCTAAGTAGTATTAAAGAATCTAGAAGATGGAATAAAAAACTATAGAAACCTAAAGGTTAAGGATTAAGTAATTATAAGACTAAGGAGTAAAGGCTAAACCAGGGATCTTAGTAGTAGAAGATATTTAGGCGGACTCTATAATAAAAAGAATGGTTTAAATTAGGAGCTTATATAAATTGTAGAAAATAGGGTTACTATACTAGAGACTATAGAGATGGTTAAAGTAACTATATAATTAAGAGAACTAAGTAAGGCAAACTAGGACTAGTAATATAAAGGTTACAAGGTACACAGGAATACGCGGTTAGGTATTTTACGTACTATTATAACAACATGTGCCTAGTTTATAAAAAATACTAAGTATAGTGTAAGCTATTGGCTATAGAAGCCAGAGTTAAAAGAACTTAAAGGAACTAGAAAGTTAGATAAAGAATAAGATTAACTCTATAAGTTAAATTGAGATATTACAGTAATATATAGATAATAATTAGTAGCAATAATAATAGAGTTAGAGTACTTATTAATTAATAGTAATAAGGAAGAAAAAGGGACTAGCTAGAAGTACCTAAACCTTAATAACGCAATAAAAGTAGAGACTAAGACTGCTACTAAGTAAGGTTTAGTAATAGATATTAAGATACTGTTAGATACAGCATCTATTACTTTATAAGACGGAAGGAGTAATATCTAAAGACAATTAAATAAGCAGATAACTGTTAGTGCTAGCTTACCACTTAATAAAGGTAAAAGGCTAAAGGCTTAAGATTCTTAAAATGAGATATAAGACGCTTAAGATTCTTAAGATAAGATAAGATATACCTAAGAACCCCTAATAGACGAAAACTAATAGGAAAGGGTAGCAGCTTAGTTTAAAAATAAATAAATAAGTATAGGATGAAGATTCCTAGGAAGCTAAGATTTTAAAGAATAAATAAGGTCTATAGTAGAGAGACACAGTATCTAAACTACTAGTTAAAAAGTTAACATATTAATTAAGAAGTAAAAGAACTTTAAGGATCTAACTATAAGATATAGAAAATAAGAAAGTTTAGATAAGTTTAGATAATAAATTATTGCATAGTAAAAATAAAAGCTAGATTAGAGATTAGCTATACTAGGACGTATAAGAGATAGAGCACCTATATAAAAAGTTATAAATAGGCTAAGGGTAAGAACGCTAAAAGTTAAGTAGTTAGATAAACTGGAATAAGAAAAGGATCTAGGGATTCTAACTAGATTTATAGAATAATACACTGAAGGTTGCAACAATATAGTAGCAAAAAGGTACTTCTTTATAGATAGGTTATATACACTTACAGAGCTATACTGCAAGTGGTATAAGTAAAAAAGAAACAATAAGTAGGAACAATTTTATATGTAGTTAGATAAGAAAGTTATAGCAAACTAAGCACTATCTAAGAAGCAGATAAATTATATTAAAGGAGCGTTAATTATAATATTAAAGAATCTAAAAGAGCAGGCTGTAGACTAGAGAGAAATGATATAAGTATTGGTACCAGTAAATCATATAGTCGTATTTAGATTGACGCGGGAGAGGTTTAAACTTTAGGATAAAAATAAGCTATAAGTTAACCTAAAGCACCTAGTATATTATATATTGGCGTGGATCGCATATATAGATAATATATGTAATATATATAGGACACCTAAGGATAAACATTGTAAGTATCTAATAAGGATATATTAGATAATGGATAAAAAAAGGTATAGAGATGCTAAGTATATATATAAATAGCACCTAGTAGAAGTTTAGGAGTTAGGAGACTTAATACTTTAACTAGAATAGTTTCTTATAGAAGAATGTCTAAATAGATAGTAATAGTAGAAGTGCCTAGATAATACTTGCCTGTGGTATATTAAAGACAAAAAACAAACTAAGTATTAGCCTAGAGAGGACTAAGTATAGTTAAAGAATAATAGTTAATAGTTAGGAAAAGGCGAGGCCTATAGAACTAAAGGGAGCTAGTAGTAAAGCCTTAGACCCTTAAAGAAGTTATAGCACAATATCTAAATTTATAAGTATATTGGCGAGATTAAAAGTTTAAAGTGTTAGTGGATAATAGAGTAATAAGAAACTATATATTACTAGTAGTAGTTAAAAAGATAGGGTTACTATATAAGCAGAAGAAACATTTATACCTATTAATAACAATTTTAGGAGATCTAATAGCCTATAGAGGAGGCATTATTAATTTTAAAATAGGACCTATTTAGCTAACTATTAAAGAAAGGCCAGTTAAAATATCTTTTAATATCCTACTGTTAGGAAAGAATAAGGTAATATTAGGAATATCTTAGTTATAGGAGTATAATCTAAGAATTAATTAGGTTATAGGTTAGGTTAATATTAAGAATATATAACAACGTAAGATATAATAATAAACTAAGTTAGTATAGTACTAAGTCGGAGTAATGTATAAAGAGACTAAGTAAGGCTTAAGTTATATACTAAAAAGATACTATAAGTATGGAAAAAGACTATAGAGCCCAGAAAGTAAAAAGCTGTTAGAATATATAGTATAGGACTATAAGATAGAACTAGAGCCGGGAACTAGCCTAAAGTTCTTTTTAATTTATAAGCTTACTAAAACAGAGTTAGTAGCGCTTAAGGAGTTTATTTAGGAGAACTTATAAAAAGGATATATTAAACCATTACAGTCATTAGCAGGTTATCCAGTATTATTTATCCTAAAGAAAAATGGAAAACTTAGGATGTGTATTAACTATAGATAGTTAAACAGTATTATATAAAAGGATAGGTATTCTTTACCCTTAATTAGCAAATTTTAAGATAGAATAGGTAACGCAAAAATCTTTATAAAGATAGATTTAAGATAGGCATACCATTAAATTAGGATTAAGAAAGGCGATAAGTAGAAGGTAGCCTTTAGGTTAAAGAAAGGACTATATAAGCTGTTAGTAATGCAGTTTGGGCTTATAAACGCACCAGTAACGTTTTAGAAATAAATTAATAGTATATTAGGAGAACACCTTAATAAGTTTATTATAGTATATCTTAATATTATTATTATCTACTTAATAAGTAAGGGAGAGCATGGGGAACACGTTAAGTGGGTCTTAAAAAGACTATAAAAAGAAAAAATGCCAGTAGCAATTAAAAAATGCAAGTTCTTCACTAGAAAGACTAATTTTGTAGGATTTATTATTAAACAAAAAAAATTAGTATAGACCTAAAGAAAGTTAAAGCTATAGTAAATTAGCAAGAACTAGAAAACGTTACGCAGTTAAGATTATTTCTAGGGTTTTATAATTACTATAGAAGGTTTATAGCACAGTAGTTAAAAAGTATTAAGCTATTTATAAAACTTATAAAAAAGGAGGAACTATAGATATAGAGTAGTAAGCAAAAGAGGTTGTTTAAGAAACTTAAAGAGTTATTTACCTAGGATCTAATCCTTAAGATCTATTAATTAAAGCTAGATATAGTTATAGAAACGAACGTATTAGACTTTATACTAGGAGTATATTTGCTATAAAAGCACCAAGACGCATAGCATCTAGTAGCGTACTATAGTTGAAAGATAACACCACTAGAGTTAAACTATAATATCTATAATAAAGAGTTGTTAGGTATAGTTATAGCACTTAAAGAGTGGAGAGCGTTCTTATAAGGTATAGAGAAACTTTTTATAGTTAGGACGGACTATAAGAACCTAATAGGGTTCCTAATAACTAAGGAACTTAACTAAAGGTAAGTTAGATAGGCAGAAATGCTTATAGAATATTATTTCAAAATCTAGCATACTAAGGGTACTAAAAATGCGAGAGCGGACATACTTAGTAAAAAGGCAGATTTGCAAAACAACAAAAAACCATTAGGTATAATATTATACAAAAACAAAGATAGATTAATTAGGTACAATTATCCTAAGATTGCAGTGACTAGGGAAAAAGGCCAAACCTATAAGATACCGGAAAGTGTATAGTTACAATAGATCTAAGAAGTATAAAGTAAGGACTAGGACTTAGAGCAGTATAAGCACTAAGAAGCTACGTATATGCTAAGGGCAATAGTAGAAGAGTTTGTTAAAGAATTTTATAAAGGGATAACTTAAGGACATAATGGAGCTATAGGCTTAGTGTTCAGACTTTAAAAAGAGTATATTATTTAAGAAATCTAGGGACTAGCAAGATAAGTTATAAAAGAGTATCTAGATTGCTAAAGAAATAAACCAATAAGGTATAAACCATATAGAGGGTTACAACCTGTTAAAATACTAGAAAGACTATAGGAGGTTATATTATAGGACTTTATTATAAAACTACTAAAGTTAAAGGATCCTATTACCGGATAAGACCACAATATAATCTTAGTAATAGTGGATAAACTTACAAAGTAGGGATACTTTATAGCGTGTATAGAAGAAATCTTAGTAGAAGATATGGCTAGAATTTATATTAAAGAAGTGTTTATAAGATACGGAGCGCTAAGTAAAGTTATATTGGATAGAGATCTAAGATTCATAGTAGCATTTTAGGAGGTATTCTTAGCAGAATAAGGGGTTTAAGTAGTAACGTTAACTATATATTACCTATAAACGGATAGTTAAATAGAAAGACTAAACCAGATACTAGAATAGTATCTAAGGTATTATGTTAACTATATACAAAATAATTGGGTATTATTGTTACCAGTTATATAGTTTATATATAATATAATACTATAGGAAGGGATAGGCACGTCACCTTTTAAGGCAAATTATGGATACAAGCTAAGAATATCGTTATCGCTATAATAAGTAAAGAAAATAAGTAGTATAGCCAAGTAAAGAATGGAGAGCTTAATAAATCTTTATGCATACCTTAAGGAAACAACTAAACTAGTATAAAAGAGAATAAAAAAGTATTATAATGCTAAAAGATCTAAGGGACCAGATCTTAAGGAGGGAGATAAAGTATAGCTACTATACAAAAATTTCAAGAGTTGACGACTAAGTAAAAAGTTAGACTATGTTAGACTAGGACCGTTTAAGGGTAAGGCAAAAATCTTAGAAGTTACGTATAGGTTAGACTTACCAGAGAAAATGAGAATTTACCCTATATAGCATATTGCAATGCTAGAGCTAGCATATAGGAATATTAAGCCACTAGTTTATAAAGCAGACACGTATAGAGGGCAAAAAGAAGATAAATGGGAAGTTTTAAAGGTTATTAGTTATAAGGACGTTAATAGCGAAACGTGGTATAAGGTATAGTAGATAGGCTATAAAGAGACTACCTAGGAGCCACTAAATAACCTAAAAAACGCTATAAGAAAGGTATAGGAGTATCAGAAGAGAATAGGTTAGGTAATATTAATAAAGAAGAATTACTAAAGAATAAGTTACCTAAGGGGGACCTAAGAGGAGCACCTACTAAGCTACTTAGAGTTGTTTCCCTCTCTATTAGAAGAAAATCCATTCTTTTATTACCAAGTTCCTAAAGGCCTTATTCCATAAGTTTCTACTCCTTAGAATATACCTTTTACGCACCTTCTTAAGACGGATTAACCAAGTAGACGCAGCCAGACGAGAGTCTAGAGCGCGCTGTTAAGCATTAGCAGCCTTTTTCTTAGCGTTATAGGAATGATAAAGTTTAGCCAGAGCTACTAAGAGCTCATTGTTAAGTTTTGTAGTAGTAGATTAAACCTAGGACCCTAGCAGCAATCAATAAGGGTACTTAAAGACTATTAAGAGTAATAGGACGCGCATACTTAGCATTAGAAACGGAATAAACGTTATAAGATGATTAAACATTTGCTTTAGTGCACTCTAAATACAAAGAGGGTTATTGAGATAAAGGGTTCGCCAACGCAATACAAACTAACCCCTCTTTTGTATACCAAGAATATAGAGATAGTATTATAGCAATGGTATAAGACTGGCGAGCTATAGAAGAGGATAAAGAAGCCTTAGGTATAATAAGTAACAATATTAACCAAATTAATCTAACAGACATTACACCTCTAGTAGACAACTTAGAGATGTTAGAAATCTTTAAGGACAAAGATAAAGAGGAGGAAGATGGTGTTATGGACGCTTTAAGTATAATGTTATAACTACTTGGAAAAGAGACAGAAGAAGCTAGTTGGTTAATAAGAGCATGGTTTAGGATAGAGCCCGTGGAACTATGTGACGAGGAATAGTAAGTAAGGTCACGTAGTATAATCTGTATAATTTATATAATCTGTGGGATCTATAATAGAGCAGATAAAGTAGATAGAGCAATAACTTTCTTAGGAGTACAGATATGTATTTAAAGGACTACAGTCCCTACCTAGATAGTTCCTTTCCTTATAGTAAATCTTAGAGTATAATTAGAGTTAATCTGTTAGGCAACCACTCCACTAGTTATTACTTGTTACTGTTATATTATTTAGCTTCCTGTTTACTTATACACCTAGCCTATTAGTAAGTCTACCGTAGTATTTCCTACAAGGCTTTATTATACTTAGCTATTTACAGGAATTGCTAAAATAATAGTATTCTATTAATAGTATAAAAGGTATTAGGTAAAACCTAAGTAGATAGTTATATAGCTGTAAGGTATAGGCGACCCTAGGGTAACCTAGGGGTAACTCGCCTGTAAGGCACGTGCTCTATATATAACTAGGGAAAACCCTTCCTTACCTTGTATATAGACTCCTCCTTTTCCCTTAAAGATTTGTCTGTCTATATAATATACCCTATTATTCTATTATTGGACTCCCTATCCATATTCTTACCTTATATTTAAATCCTTTCTAATCCCCTTAGGAGGATAGCCAGTTTAATTTTTCTATAATACCTCTAAAAAAAACCGACGCCTATACCTAACGGTAATACGCTAACAATACAACTGCTAAACGCCTTAAGATCTAGTGTAGACGATACTGCTAAAAATATACTAGCAGAATCTAAGCCACCTTTCGAACCTTAAAACAATTAGCTACCTATAAACGCTGGAGACCTATTTAACTTATATACCTAGGCTTAATAGGAGCTTAGCAAGATTACTAGCGTCCTACTAAATACTGCTAATATAAAGAAGCTAAATAAGCTAGCTAAGAAAATAGCCAACTTATAGAGTATTATTAATTTGATAAAGCCCTTCCGTTGCCTCTTTAGTAAAGAGTATAAGTTATATGGCGAATGTATACGCTAAACAAATCTTAACACCCTGGTTAAGAAGTTACTACCTAATATTAGCGGTACTACTCAACAGTATTTTAACCGCTGGATTGCCGTAGTTAAAAACTGATTTAAGGTTAATAACGCTAACTATAACTATAAGCGATATACGCGCTAGGCCATTAAAGGTCTTATAAAAGAGAAGACAATCGCCTAACTAGTTTATTACTGGCTAGGCACTAAAGATAAAGGTCCTTTACTATAGGATAAGTTTAAGATTATAGTCCAAGACCAGATTAGGAACCCTATAGTAAGACGCTTTAATAATGCTACTATATACTATATAACTGTTATAAAGGAGAACTAGAGGTTTGACGTCTTCCTAGCCTATATATATAGCTTAAAGGACCTCTTCTTATACACCCCTTTTATTAATCTTAAGCAATAGGTAGACTTTTGGTTCTTATATCTTCTAGCCTACCTATAAGTGGAGCTCTTCCGCCAGAACTTCGCCTAATAGGTAAGAACTACTAAGAACCTCTTTAATAAAATCCGCTATATAGAGTAATTATTTAATACTATAAAGCTCGCGGAAGATCGCGTAAGTAGGAGTAGTAAATCATTGCGTATAAAACGTGGTCATAGTATAGGCTTTATAGAGTTAGGTTTAGGGAATAGAACCTAAAAAAGGCGACGCTTTAAGTAAACTCCTAAGGAGAATACCTAAAAGCTAGATGGCTTAGGGGACCCCCTAGATACTAGTACTACGCATATAAGTCAAAGAACCGCAGGCAGCTACCGTAAGGAATACTAAAAGTAGGTTAATAAAGAGAAGTCAGCCCAGCCTTTAGAAAACCTAAAGCCCTAGTAGCGTATCTCTCTTAACTGCAACTAGGGCCTAATATAGAGGGAAAGAAGAAACGCATTATGGTATACATTGTAATGGATACACCTTAGGGTAAAGTCCGCCTATATTGCTTATATAATAATAGGTGCCAAATTAACTTTATTAATTAAGACGTTGTCTATAGGTTTAACCTGCCTATAAGCTACGCGCTATATTTACATAAACCTATCGCACGTTTTTATAATAGTAACTAGATAACAATCTAGAACGCTTATAATCTAATAGTTACCACTAATAACTCCTAGGGTACCCCTTATACTATTAGCCCCTAGACCTTTTAGGGCGGCTTGTTTAATAGTTGTAATATAGTTCTTAAATAGGATTAGCTCACGGAAGCAGATTTATTAATTAGCTTTTATTCTAGATAATTTATCTAAGGTACTTTAGACCCTAGACGCCTTTAGATAGTTACCCTTAATACGCTTCTAGTAGATATTAAGGCTGGCAAAATAGTCTATTCGCTATAGCCAGAAGACTTCTTCTTTACTCTAGTTATAAATATAATAGAGGATCTGTTGTTACTAGTAGCGAGTACCTATACAGACCCTCTAGATATAGAGATACTGGTTGTAAATATAATAGAGGACCTGTTATTACTAGTACCGAGTACCTATAGAGACCCTCTGGTGCTAGTATAGATTACCTTAACTTAGGGGGGAGGTAATCGAAACCCTAAAACTATTAAGTATACTATAGCAGAGCTGTATATACTCTTAGTACAAGTATACCTACAAAACGCATATTAGCCGCACCCTTCTCTTTACTAGCTCCTAGAAGCATACTACCATATAATAGTCGCCTTAACCTCTATGGACCCTAGCCTACTAGATATATATAAAGAGGAGATTAATATCTTCTCTAATAAGCTAGTAAGTATACTACCTTAGAACTCTAAGTATAACTATATAATCGACTTAGAAGAAGGTAAGACATTACCATAGATACCTATCTATAACCTCTTATAAAAAGAGTTGCAGATCTTACAGGAGTACCTAGAGAGTGCTCTTAAAAAGGGTTAGATTAGGCCTAGTAAGTTACCTACTAGAGCGCCCATCCTCTTTATACCAAAAGTAGAAGGTATAATGCGGCTATATATTAACTATAGACACCTAAACAAGATTATAATTAAAAACCAGTATTCCCTACCGCTGGTCGGCGAACTCTTTAATAGGCTTAGCTATGCGAAGATATTTACAAAGCTAGATCTTTATAATGTGTACTATAGGATTCACATTAAAAAGGGAGATAAATAGAAGACCGCATTTAAGATACGCTATAGTCATTTTAAGTACCTAGTAATGCCCTTCAGTCTTACTAATACCCCTATAACTTTCTAAAGCTACATTTAAAAAGCTCTAGGAACCCTAATAGATACCATCTATATAGTTTACCTAGATAATATTCTTATCTACTTAAATAACAAGGATAAGTACGTTAAGTATATTAAGTAGGTACTTATAAGGGGACTTTGTAGACAGGGGGCTATAAGGCACAATTATAGAACAGGATAGATTGGTGAGAGAGACGAATCCTTAAGGAGGTAAGGCCTCTGGGATTGTGGAGACTATATACTACGGGCACGTGCCTCTAGTACGTAATTAGCAACTATTTAAGGGGCGTCCGGAGGTTATCCTAAGGGCAACCTAAGGTAACCGCAATAATATCCCTTATATTGCCCCCCCCCTTCTTGCGGTTGGCCCCTAATCGCTATTACCTTATAGTAGGGAGATTATAAGGGCTTATCCCAGAAGGGGTTCGGAAACATATTAGGAAGATATTGGTATGCCGCTATATATCATCTATCTATCTAACCCCTACTTTAAACTCCTAAAAAACCTTAATAAGGAAAAAATATAACTAGAGAAAAGTCGTGAGGATTGCTAGGAGACCTATTAGAGGCCTATTAAAAGTATACTGGTAACTACCTAGGCTAACATAAAGATTTTTATACAACTCTATTTCTAAGCCTTTATGTAACAGTGCAGTGTAAGGAATTAAATAAGCAACTTAATTATGAATCTATGGAAATCAAGTGAACTAAATACACGAAAGTAGACCCGGAACTCCATAGTCTATAACTCAATATTTAACCGTATCCAAGACATATAAGGGTAGCGTCGATCGTGTCTTGGAGCCTCTCAGGCGACGATCTTAGGTCTTAGCGTAGTGCTAGTGAACTATTACACACCCCCCCAGATTTGACGGTGTAGTTAAAGCTATAGAAAATAAATAAAGATAGAGAGATAGGGTAATGCTCAAGAGTCTTTATTTAATAATGTAGCAATTTAATATCGAATATCCACCAAATTTAATTGCTTTATGTATGCCTCGTGCCTTTAACAGGGTAGGATCTTGGTAAGACCGTCGGCAGGCATCTTGTCTATAGGGACCTATCGTACGTTGATCTTTTTGTCTTAGACTTCCTGTCTAAGCCAGTGCTAATATACGTCGATATGTCATAGCTTAGTGTTAAGCTTTAGTGTATCCTGTCTTAGGAGTTGTATTGTTTGCATATTGTTATATAGTAGGGTAAAATTGCGTTCTAAATTAAGACCGATTGCCTTAAAGAAACGCTGCCACTAGATAATCTTAACAGCAGCTATAAATAGGGAGAGAAGCTCTGCTTTGGTAGTTAAGCAAGTTATTAATCTTTATAGGGTTGCCTTCTAATTAATTAGTCCTCTAAATAGCATAAAAAGGTATCCTTAAGAGCTCTGTCTAGTCTCTTTATGGTCCGCAAATGCTGCGTTAGATGCTCTGTAAAAGGTAACGTCTTCTTCTTTAGGGGTTTTGAAGTAGATATGTGCTCCAAATACTTCGCCAGAGTATTTAATAGCTGTAGATTTTGTTCCAAGGTAATAGGCAATGGCTTAGTTTAATACATTAAGGTGCTTTTAATTTGGATTGGTAAGAAATTCAGCTAGCTTTAAATGCGTCTTTGTAATATCAGGTCTCCTAAATACGGCAAGGTGCGTAAAAGAACCAACCCATTGCTAGTAGGCTAGTGTTCTTTAAGGGTTTATCTACTGGTCGGACGGAATCAGTTCTTTGGCAGGAAGTAGTGACTTAGGAAATCTTCCTGGTTAAATATTGAATTGACTGGCTATCTTTTCGATATAGGAGTCTTGGCAGAGCCAGAGCTTTCTGCTTATATAATTTTGTTTAATTTAAATTCCTAGGAACTATTATAGGTCTCCTAATACACGGATCTTATATCAATGTAGAAGTTTGGCTTTAAATTCTTTAAGTCTTTAAAGGTCCTTTTTGGTAAATAGAACGGCAATATTGTCTACATAAAAGAAGACAATAAGTTATCTATTGGTGTAAAGGCAGTTCGTACCTAGGATAGGCTTCAATCCAAATTTGGCCAGTGTATTTGTAAGCTCTTTATACTAAAGTAGTGGTAAGACTTTTAATCCATATAGCGCTATGAGTAGCTTTAGGATATATCCGTTTTGATTAAAGCCTTCTGGGTAGTAACAGTAGACTAGCTTATCTAGTCTTGCATTTGTAAATGCGTTTACAGCGTCATACTATTAAATCTCCAAATTAAATACGGCTGCTATAGCCATAAGGGCACAGAATATTTAAGCAGCTAGGGTTGCTGCATAGGTCTCTTCCTTAGTAATCTGCAGGTCTCCGCGGACGCATAGTTAAGCTTTTAGCTTTTATAGGTAGCCGTCGCTATTAAACTTGTATTTAAAGACCCATTTTAGTAAAAGGATCTGCTTGTTATATGCTTCTTCTTTTAGTACAGTCTTAAATGTCCCTTAGTGTTTTAGGTCGTTGTATTCTTTTTCTATAGCCTTTTAAAAGCCAGCAGTTAAAGGGTGCTTTCTTAGCTCTTTAAGGTTCCTTGGTTTAGGTGGAAGATTGTCTTAATATAGGGAGGATCTAGTTTGGTTAATGTCCTTTACTAGTCCTATAGCAAAGCCAGCGTAGTAACCAAATAGGGTAGGTATATTGGCTAGTGCTGCTGCGTATACTTAATGTCAAATTCGTTTGGAACCTTCTAGTAGGATGAGGTTGGCAGAAGGATCGGCCGAGACCTCGTTAGCTTATGGAGCTATATTTAACGGTTCTAGTGAACTGCTTAACTGGGTAGAACCTGTTTCAATTATATCCAAGATATTGTCTTAAAGTCCTCCTGGTGTAGTATTTGTTTCTAGCAGATCTGGAGATACCGTTCTATTAAGTGTTGGTAGCTATTTAATGTCCTTTATAGGAAGCTCTACTAAGTCATTTAATATAGTTGTTTGATCTATATTTAAAATAGGTCTATATAAGATAGATTTGTCCTTAGATTTGTCCTTATGGAGAGGTTCTGGTAGACTAATCGTCTAAATAGTATCTTCCAATGCTTCCCTTAGCAGGTAGTTAATGTTTTGACTCTTAGGGTTATAAAACGAGGTCTCGTTAAATATGACGTCTCTAGTTTAAATGACTTTGTAAAGGCTTAGAATCCAGATTCGATAGATATTTATTAAATTATAGCCAACTAGGTGTCCAATTAATGCATAAGAAGCTAGCTTATCTCCTTTTCTAACTTATTTGTTTAGTGTATAGGTCTTGTAACCATATTCGTATATATAGGTAAGTAATAGCAGCTTGCCGTAGGCGACCTTATATAGAGTTTTCCACCCTAGCTGCTCATTTGGTGTTTAATTAAGTGTATAGCCAGTAGCAAGGAAAGCTTCTGGTCCTAGAGATAGGGGTAAGGATACTTCTAGCTATATAGACCTTAATCATTCCATAAGGGTTCTTCCAGATCATTTAACTCCGCCATTTTATTCCTTAGTATACAGTGCTTAGCATTTAAAGGTAATACCCTTATCTGCACACCATACTTATAGGGTATCTTCTGTTTATCTAAATACTTATTTATTATCGCTCTAGAAGAATACAACATCTTAGTGGAATTATGTCTTAATTAAGCGGTAAGTCTTATAAATAGTAAGTAAGACAGTAGCTTTATCCTTGTTCTTAGAGGTAAACATAAAGTTAAATTTGGAATATGTGCAATAGAAGTGTATAGTATATCTATCGCCGTTATACCCTAGTACTCTAAGGTAGATAATATCAAATGCTAGCCGTTTAAACGGTTGAGTGGCTGGAAATTTATATTCTTATCTTTAAGAGATCTGTTATGTGTGCTTTGCTAGTAAGCAAACTTCACATTTAATTTTAAGCGGTGCTCATTTATTAGTTTTAAATTCGGTTAGCTCTGCGCCAATAACGTGCTTTAGAAGCTGCGCAATAGCATTAGGTCCTATATAGCCAAGTATTTTATGCTATCTTATAGCTGTGGCTCCAATTGGTTTACGAGCCATGCAGCTTAGCTAGTACCTCTTGGAGGTTAAGAATATTAATTGAGTTAAATCTAGGGTACTTATAGGCTCTTTGTGCATCAGTGCCTAGTAACCCCCTAGTCGTTTTATATAGCAGACTATTTCGCCAGTTACTAGATAATATAGCAAGTTTCGTCCTAAGTCGAAATGGATGTTGTTCTTAGTAGCTCTTAATAGCGCCACAATATTTATAAACATAGTGGGTACTAGTACTATATGGGATAGCTTTATTTTTGACTTCCTAGTAGGTGTATTAACAGTAATAGTTACTATTCCGTAAGCTTATATTTTTTTTGAAATTTCTACTAGTAATTAGGTAGTCATCTTCTGCTGCTGGGTATAAGAAGGTAAAGTCTTCTTTATTATTGCAGACGTGGATATCTACGCTAGGGTTAAGTATCTAGGTGTTCTGAAGTTTAAAAGGAGTTTAACTAGTACTAAATACGGCAGTATAGCTAGTTGGGTTAGTAGAAGGTAGGGTTTTAGAATTAAAATTAATTATAGATTCTGTGTTCTAATTATTCTCCTTTACTTCCTATTCTCTTTTTTAAATTCGGTTAATGATGCGTTTAATCCAAGGTATAGATAAGATAGCTTTATCTACTTTCTTCTAGATGTCTACCCTTAGTCTCTATCCTTAAGGGCGCTTATGCTCGGCGATGTAATAGCAGTTATTAAACCAGTATATAATGCCGCATATACATTCCTTGTTCCATCTTAAATTTAAATTTAAATTGCTGTTGGAATTGGAATTGCCATTAAAGTCTAAATTAGAATTGTTTTAAAGGGTTGCAAATGCAGAGTTATTGGCAGCTAAGGTAGACGATGCTTGCTGCATGTAGTAGTGCTCCTTAAATTCCTTAATAAGGTCGATGATAGATAGGGCCTCTTTATCCTTCTATTCTTTTCAAATAAGATCTACTTCTAGTGCTCCTACGAAGCTAGAAGAGATAGGTTTAATTGCTCATACAAAATTATTGTAGGGCCTAAATCCCTATACATCTGGAAGCTCCAATTCCTCTACTAGCTTGTAGACGCTCCTCCAGTTATTTAACTATTTTTTAATGCTCTGCTTTTTATTGTAGGCTTTAAAAGCCGTGTATTAATTAAGGATATCGCGCTTTTAACCTAAGATAGTAGGGGCGAGTACAGTCTTTAACTCTTAAAGGCGTTCGTATACCGTTCCGAGGTCTTTAATAAAAGGGAGGTAAGCTACTAACGTCGTGCAGACAATATAATTGCTGATATTGTTTATGGCTTGCTCTTGCTTCTAGTGCACGCAGAGGTCATCCTTGTATTCCGCGTATAGTTGATTATAGGCAATAAGTTGGTTTAGATCTAGCTTGGCTATTAACGTAGCAGTAGAAAGCACGTCTCTTAGTATAGGTTAATTCGGAGGTTCCAGCTTTAGAAGCTTGTCTTTCTTCTTTAATAGGTCAATATACTGCCATACGTTGTTTGTTTTAGCAGTATCTTAAATAATAAAGAACCATTGCATCTAATTAGATGGCTTTTTAAGGATAAGGTTAAATTTTAAATAAGGTCCGTCTGTATTAGTTGTCATTTTTAGAATTTAACAGGTCAAGTAGGGTCCTAGGTTAGCGTCTTGGCGAAACCTTATTTTAACGTTTTTTGATTTGTCAGTTCGTTTATCTGTTAGGTACATTCGTCGGTTAGGTGCGACCGTTCATTTGTTTAGTAGGTAAAGAAGCTTAAAACACTTGCAAAGGTGGTAGAAGTAGTGACTTCGTAAATAAGGTAGTAGATTGATTGGTTTAGCAGGTAGTGCAATCCAGACTTATAACTGTAACAGTGCAGTGTAAGGAATTGAATAAGCAGCTTAATTATGAATCTGTGGAAATCAAGTAAACTAAATACACGAAAGTAGACCCGGAACTCCATAGTCTATGACTTAATATTTGACCGTATCCGAGACATATAAGGGTAGCGTCGATTGTGTCTTAGAGCCTCTTAGGCGACGATCTTAGGTCTTAGTGTAGTGCTAGTAAACTGTTACACTTTATACTAGTCTGCAATTAATTATAAATATTATAAGCAATTTGGTGTTCTAGTATAGTTCTATAGAACCTTTTAGTATAGGATTTAATATATAGAGCCTTGGCTTGCCGTTATCTAACTATTAATATATTAATCTATAATCCTTTCTTACTATATCCTTAGCGTTCAGAACCACTCGTTTAAAATCCATATATGCGGTAATTCGCGGTAGGGCTCCTATACGCTTTATTTCGTCACAAATTGCTAGCTTAATTCTAGCCTAGATAAATCCAATCTTCTCCTTCTTATAGATGCTGCCGTCCTTATTTTTAAAGGGCTCTGGATCTATCTATTAAGCATAAGTTTCTATAAAGTTTATAAACTGGTGGAAATCTTAACGGTTCAGCTATATACCATTCCAGAATTATTCTACGTTATTAAATTGTATAACATGTAGATCTTAGGTTTAACCCTTTAAAAAGGTCTACAGCTGTGGCCATATAGTAATTTGCTCTTTATTAAGTTAATTAAGCGCGATCTAGTTTAGCGATTGGTCTTTAATCTTGCTAATAATCCATTATATACGTTCTTTAGTATCATCTTATATTATTAGCATCTTAAAGAAGTTTTCTACCTTGCGAACCCAATTATCTAAATATTAGGCGCTAGGTCTATAACAGAGTTCTAAACTACTAGAGGCCTTGGCCAATCAGTTTATATCTTTCTTCTATTTATTATATAAGTGTTTCTCTAAGTCTTTTACACTTTTTTAGGTGGGTACTAGGTAGCCCCTAGGAAGCCCTTTGCCCTAGCTAGGTTATAAAAGAACTTATCTAGTTTAAATTAAACCCTACCAGATCTAAATTTGCCCTTAGAGGGTTCGGATATATTTATTAGTGGCTTTCTCCTATATAGCTTTCGAGAGCCTTATAACAGCTTCCCAATATCTATTTTAAAAGATATTGGTATAGGGCTCTTAACTTTCCAAACTTAGGCCTAGGGAAGCTCCAGCTATAGAGGTAGTATTAGCACTAGTGGCTATTGCGGATTTCCCAATAAGCCTTAGGTCTTAAGTTAGTGTTTAGGTTAGATTACCTAAAGGGGTAGGCCCGCTTAGCTTATAAGCAATCTATACACTACTGCTATACTAATTATAGGCTAGTAGTCTTCCGGGAGGGTTCTAGTTGGGTCCCTAGTTAGACGCATTAGTGTATTCCTCTGGCATTTCTAGCTTAGGGGAAGATCTTAGTGTTACCTCTAGTGCTTGGTCTTCTAATTGGCCTAGGTGGGGCTAGAGGGGTTCTAGTTGCTTACTAGCAGCGCTGCGTCCATTATAGAGGGTATCTGCATTTTCCTTAGCGGTAACTGTAGGTGTGCAAGAGTCTTTAAGCTCCTAGCGCATCTGGGTATTAGGGCTTATTCAGCCGTCTTACCCAGAGGTTTATATTATCACAATCTCTTACTATTAGAGGGACCTTCCTGCCTTAATGCAACGGCTTTCCATAAGGTGTCCGTAGAGTTTCCATTTAGGTTATTACGAGATTTTAAGGGAAGATGGTAGATGTAAATAAAAGATATAAACAAATAATCTGGTCCTTAAAGCCAGCTATCCTTCTAAAATGGAGTAGGAAGGATTTAAATATAAGGGGACTTTATAGACAGGGGGCTATAAGGCACGATTGTGGAATAGGATAGATTGGTAAGAGAGACAAATCCTTAAGGAGGTAAGGCCTCTGGGATTGTGGAGACTATATACTACGGGCACGTGCCTCCGGCACGTGACCGGCGACCATCTAAGGGGCGTCTAGAGGTTGTCCTAAGGGCAACCCAAGGTGACCGCAATAATATCCCTTATAGTACTGCAATAGCTTCACGCTTAGGGCCTATACGCCAAACTATTAAAATATATCTTTTATACTAAGAACATTAAGTTTCTAGGCTTTATTATTATACCTAATGGTATTGTAATAGATCCTGCCCACGTAAAAGCTATTAAGGAATGGCCTAAGCCTAAGTCCTATAAGGATATCTAGGTCTTCCTTAACTTTACTAACTTTTATAGGCGATTTATCTGGAACTACTTAGATACTATATACCCCCTATATATATATCTTGCACGGGTATATCGCGACCTAACGTTAGATAGGGAGAAGAAGAAGTAGAAGCGGAAAAAAGGGCCTATTAAATAGTATTAACCTTGGTCCTGGCCTAGTAACACTTAGTAGGCATTTTATAAGCTACGCGCTATATTTATACAGGCTCCTCTACTTTACCACTTCGACCCTAATTTACCCCTAATAGTAATTACTAACGCTTCTAATTATGCCTATAGCGGTATATTTCTACAGCCTTTTAGGTAGGGAGACTAACTTTACTAATACCTAATTACTTATTATAGTTAGAAGCTTACTGGCCTAGAAGTACAGTATAATACGCATAATAAGGAACTACTTGCTATAGTGTAATACTTTAAGACGTGGCGCCACTACCTTAAGTACGCCGTATATATAAAACGTGTACTCTGCGATTATAATAATCTTAAGTACTTTATAACTATAAAGAGCTTATCTGCTTGCTAGGCCCGGTATGCTAAGGAACTAGCTAAGTTTGATTTTAAGATTAAATATAAGCTAGGTAAAGCAAATCCCACTAATATACTATCCTAGCGCCTGGATTATACTAAAGGCTTTAAAGACGGCAGTAAGAGGATAGTCCTTAATGCTATACTGCCTATATTGCAGTAAAAGTTATAGGTTATAGGCCTTATAGGCGGCCCTAGTGCTACTATACTAAACTAGCAAGTAGTATGCGTGTAGTATATAAGCGACCCTCGCGAATATAACGCCAGTAGACCAGGGTGTCCTACCATTCTCTCTAAGACCTTAACCGGCCTAATAGTGTTTAACCCTAAGGAAGATCCCTTGGCCTAGGCAATAGTCCCCTATAATAACCCGGCGAGTTACCTGCGTATTATATATTACCTCGCTAGCACTAACTTTGCGTAGAGTCTCGTGCTATAGTAAGAGGTAGTAGTAACTGCCTTAGCCAAAACGGCGTTTACGGAACACCCCCCTAAATTACTGGTTGATTTTATTTATAGAGTATAAAAAAGGGACGCCTTTATACGCTCTATATATAATTAGTTAACCTAGGGATAAGTTCCTACTGGTAATAAGAACTATACCTTTAATAATTAAGGACTCCTAAGGCAAAACAATAAGGTCTAGGTACTAAATTGCATACTACTATAATAGGAGATCCTTAAGCGGAATTATAACAATCCTATAGGTAGCTATTATGGATTCAACTATACCTGCAAGGTAATTGCGCGGAAGTACGCTTAAAATGGTCTTACTAAAGATCTCCGTAAATACCTAGATAACTATAATACCTACTAACGCTATAAATCGCGCCGCTATAAACCCTATAGTAAGCTATAGCCTCTCTAGGTCCCTACCTAAGCCTAGCAATATTATTTACTTAATTTTATTACGGATCTCCCTAAGTCTAAGACTCCTAATAGTATAAAGTATAACTCCGTCCTTATCCTTATAAACTATTTTATAAAGCTAGTACGCTACTATCTAGTGCGTAAGATAATTAATGCTACGCAACTCGCAGAACTCTTATTTAGAGTCTTTATATAAACAGGGCCTCTAGATAATATTATCTCTAATAGGGGTAGCATATTTATAAGCAAGTACTAAAGTACTATATGCTACTACCTACGCGTTTAGCGTAAGCTTAGCACCGTATTTTACCTATAGATAGATAGTTAGACGGAATGCCAGAACTAGGAGCTTAAGGTATACTTGCGTATATTTACAAACTGGGAATAGTTTAATTAGGGCTCCTTACTTAACAAAGCAGCCTTTACCTATAACTTTAAGGTCCATACCATAACAAAGTATTCCCCTATTAAGCTCGCCTATGGCTAGCTACTAAACATCCTAGATAGAGTTCTAGACGGTGTCTAAGACACCTAGTAAGGTAGGGAGGGGTCTAAGTTAACGAATGTTAAACTTGCAAAGACGTATTTATAACGCCTACGCATTATATATAAGGCAGCGGTGGCGTCAATAATATACGTATAACAGCTTTAGGTAAAATACTATAATCATTACCATCTAGCCAAGTATTTCGCCGTTAGTAAACAAGTCCTACTCTCTTCTAAGAATATCCGCATAAAACGTCCCTATAAAAAGCTTAATAGTAAGTTTATAGGACCGTTTTAGATCCTAGAGCGCGTAGGGCAGTAAGTATATAAGCTAGAGCTCCTATCTGCTATAGCACAGCTCTACCCGGTCTTTTATATCTCCTTACTAAAGCCTTATAGGTTACGCCCTAAGTTTTAACCCCTGGCAGTAGAAGAGCTTAAAAAAGGTAGCTGGGAAGTAGAAGTAATTATCGCCTACTAGGATCGTACGAGATAACCACAGTACCTTATTAAATAGCTAGGTTGGCCAAATAAGTATAATAAATGGAAATATAAGATAGAACTTAAGAATTGTTAATAACTACTAGATAGGTACTATAAGCGGAATACCCTAGCCTTATAGCTAAAGCGTAGGCGAAAAGTAAGCGCTGCTGCTAAGATATAGTCTGCACTAAAGCGGAATAGAGGACGTTCTAAGGGATTAAAGAATAAGTAATACTCGTGATAAGAACTGCAGTATATATATGGGGTAAAGCGTAATTTATTAATATCCTATATAAGCCATACTCTAACATAACCTAGCTATGCTGGCGACTTATAGGCAACTTATAGGCAAAGCTACGGCATATACCGGCAACGAAGCTTAATTTAAAAAGCACCCTTCTTAGACCTAGTCTTTTACTCTATACCAGCTTAGCAGATTATTATATTAGAGAATAGGCCTACTTAACTAGGGTCTAAAACCTGCTAGTAACCCACTGGCAGTAACCTATACCGACAACTTATATACTATTCTATATATATGCTATGCAGATAACGCGTAAGGCTAAAGCATAGGTTAGCGGCGGATTTAATAGGTATATAGCCTTGCCGTCTATAAATCTAGTTGTATATAAGTAACCTATAACTTACCCGCGAAGTATATACGGCGCTACGCTGGTATAGCGCAAGGCTAAAGTATAGGGTCAGCGGCGGATTTAACGGGTATACTGCCTTACTACCTATAACCAACCCGCAAGGTATTAGCGACCTACCTATATAAGCGATCTTTTAGAATATTTTTAATGGTCTACCAAATTTAGGCGAGCCCTAAATAGACTAATTAGGATTTTCTATTCCAGGGATGGAAAATTGCTACTGGCTTGGTTAAATATAGGGAGTCTTAGCAAGGCAAATCTGACTAATTAGATAACTTTAACCGGCGGTCGAAGTTCCTTAATATCCTCGCGCCGCGTATATATACTACCTATCTCTCTATACACAAAATCGAGACGCTCTTTCCCCTTTAATTTTTTTTTTCCTTATTAAGGTTTTTATGGGGTTTTATTAAGGCTTAAGTATATAAAGGATTGGGGACAATCCTTTTTAAAGGGGGGGGGCATTGTTAGGTGAAACCTAAGTAGATAGTTATATAGCCATAAGGTATGGGCGACCCTAGGGCAACCTAGGGGTAACTTGCCTATAAGGCACGTGCTCTGTATATGACTAGGGAAAACCCTTCCTTACCTCGTATATAGACTGCTCCTTTTCCCTTAAGGATTTGTCTGTCTATATAATATACCCTATTATTCTATCATTGGACTCCCTATCCACATTCTTACCTTATAAAAGGTATGTATCTAGACGCAGTAAAGAGATGGCAGCTACTTAAAGTATATACCACTACTAAATAGTGGCTCTCCTCCACCTTATGGGATTCTAAAAATGAAAACTATAGGGTTAGGTAAGAATACTATATAATAATAAAGCTGCTTAAAGAACTAGAGGAGGGGGATATTAATGCTATAGAGTTGCCTGCTTTATTAGTAGCGGATAGCTAAGCTATAGCTAGTAGGGTAGCTGGGTATACGCCGTACTGGGTTCTGCCTACTAATAAGGTAAATATATTTATAGCCATAGAAATAAACCGGTGGCTCTTTAGCCTTAAGGTAATTATTAGAAGAGCTAGTATAGGGTATAATAGTTAACTAGCGGCATTATAGGAGGAACAGCTTATTAACAGAGTAATGGTATCTATGCTGGTGCGTGTCTTCTATCTAAGTACTAACACTAACCCTTTATTATATCTATCTATATAGTTAGGGGAATAGCGGGAAAGGGAGAAAGAGAAGTTGGATATAAGTAATAAGGATATTAAAGGCAAAAGAAATTAATGTTAGGGTCTAAACCTCTAAGTATATATTAAAGAGAATGGAACAGTATGGTTTCTAGTAGATCCAATTCATTAGAATATAACGCTAACTTTTACCTAGAGGCAATTAAATGTCTAGCGCTTGCGGCTAACGCGTTCTAGAAATCGTTTTATAAAACGCTAAATATCTAAAGGTCCTTTTTATACGAGAATATAATATTTTAGTTATTTAGAGATTACCTGCGTATGTTAAAAGAGATTGGTATTAAGACTGGGGCATATCTATTAGTATAGAACTATATCTAAGATATGCTGGGGCTATCAGCGGACCGCTAGTCTAATTAGCTAAGGGACTGTAAGCAGTGGTATAAGGAATTTATAGCTAGGGCAAAATTAGAAGATAATAAGACGTTAGGGCTGTGGGGACTTTTATAGATAATAGTATTTAATCTAATTGGCGGCTGGCCACGGATTATAGGGGTATAGTAGAGTAAAGCTGGTAGGACGTGGAATGGGAAGGTGTACTTTGCATAGTACAATATAGGGCTTTAGAAGGATAATAAGTAAGAGGACGTATTAAAGAAACGGGGTTGGTATAACGCAGTATTCCGTATTCTTACGCGGCGGCTGCATTCTATTATAGTGGAAAAAGTAGGATAGTTGGTAGGATATAGGTTTCTTAATTGTGTTAGGGAATATATAGCGTAATGTCTTTTAGTAATCCCTTAGTATAACTATAATAAACTATCTGTTATGTATAAGGCGTCTAAATACTATTTACGGGAGGCGTAAGAGGAAATTAGTATACTTAGCACACTAAAACGAACAAATTGGTTAGTGCTATAGATGTTAGATAAATTCTAAGGCGATTATAGCGCGATTATAGGGCACTATAGCTAAGGTGGGCGATGACTAAATAAGGAAAAGTAGAAGGTGGCGCGAAGTAACTTAATAAGAGGTTTTTACTTATTAAGACTTGCGATTATAGTTCTTTAGATAAGACAGCGCGTATACCTTTTACCTTTCTTTTTTTTGGTAAGAAACTAAAACTTAAGCTAGCGGGTAAGTTTGCTAAGGATTTAAATAAGTATATTGCTAAATAAGAGGCCAAGTCTAAAGACGACTTAGAGGAAGTTTAGCTAAAATAGGCGGGGTGGAATGTTTTATATAGTTATGGTAGACGTTATAGTAGACATTATAATAGACGTTATAGTAGACGTTATGGTAGACGTTATAGCAGACGTTATAGTAGACGATATAGTAGACGTTGCAGTAGAATGTTATAATAGACGTTATTATAGATATTATAGTAAATATTATGGTAGACGCTATGGTACACGTTATAGTAAATATTATAGTAGATATTATAGTACTTTTACGCAAAAGCCTTCTCTAAGAGTTAGATAGATTATAAGTTAAATTAGGCTAAAGTACTAGAAATTTAGGATATAAAGTAAGATTTTTTCTTTAACCCACTGCCTATTTATTAAGAAGCCGGTAAATAAAGGAGGTATTTATTACCCCTATACCCGCCTAAATAAAATACCCTAACTCTAAACTAGCTAAAGCTAGTTATAAATAAACTAGATCCCTAAATTATAGCTTTAGACCTACAGCTATGGCCCCCTAACTAGTAAAACTAATTATAAGAGAGCTAAATTTGCTAAACTATTCTCTAGTTGCTTATTTAGAACCTTAAAATTAGGGTTCGCGAAGTTATACTCCTTTACTATTAAGATAAGCGCGGCCTCTACCTTTTCCGCATCTATCCCCCTAACAAATCTATACCTAGCCATATTATAGTTCTCCTACTACCCTACTAGGCCAGGTAAAGTAATGTTCTTATTTTCTAGAATTGCACTCTAAAAACTCCTCCAAATAGTACGCTTATAAAGGTAAATACTTTATAGGAGTACGGGAATCAACTTTCCAGAATTATTACCTATAAAAATAGTTAGCTATTAAACATTTCTTTAAGCTAATATATAGAAACAGACCTGTAAAGTACGCTTAGAAAGTATACTAATAATTCTTCAATAGAAAGTAGAGCGAAGAGTAGTTATTAGAAATCTATTAAAAAGAAGAATCTTACTCTTAAGAGAATGTATAGTATTATTTTAGTGTCTATACAAAGCTCTAAATTAAAGAATAGCATTATGTTTATAAAAAGATTTAAAAGCATACTAAGCTGTAGCTTGTTCTTCTTTAGGTAAAAGATTAACTATAGGTATTAGTATAATAACCATTACAATATTAAAATACTTACTATTAAGGACCTCTATATTAGCGGCATTATTCTAGCAATATTAGGACTCTAAGATAATATTTAGTTTATATAGGTCTTCGTAGTCCTCCTAATCCAAATTATCGTTATTAAATTTTATATAGCTATGGTTATATACCTAGAGCTAATTTTAAATACTTATATAACGACCAGTATTAAGCCTATAACGCAGTTAGCGTCTACTGTAATATCTACTATAATTCTATATTACCTTCTGTTGATTACGGCTTGCTTTTCCTTAGTAAGTAGTAGAGCCTTTTATTCCTTAGTAGCCTACTAGTACTTAACCGATTTCTTTAATTTCGTAACGTAGTATAAGACATTATACGCGTTTTGCCTTATTTTAGGGTATTTGTTAGATAATGTATATAGAGCAATTTATTAATAAAATAGGTTAATTAATTAATAATCTTAACTTAATCGTTTTTTAATCTTATCTTGGGGCCTTAGGGCTTTAAGCTATAAAGAGATTTTATAGTATATATAACTTATATACGTAACCTATGCGAATATAGATTATCTAACACACCCCCTTAGCTTTAAGCTCTTTAAGGTTAAAGCTAACTACCTTCTTGTGTCCGTTAATGTGTTAATTAAACTATAATCTTATTTAAATCCTTCCTTCTTACCCTAACCTTCTCCCTTAGGTCCTCCAGTTGCTTCTCCTTATTTAGCCACTCCTTAATATCCACTATTTTAACTAGGTTAACAAAGTTCTAAAACCTCTACTTAGGCAGGGCCTTTGTAAGTCTATTAGCGATTATCTCCTTCGTTGCTTTCTATTAAAATATTACTTATTTTATTATGTGTTCTTAACACAACTAGTATTAATAGATATTAATATATCGGAGCTTTATAATTAACTTTACTATATCTTCTATAACCAATTAGAGTATCTAGGTATTATTGCAGTTAATAATTAAAGGCTTATTTAGCCTTAATATTATTGCTTTAAAGAGCCTACTAATAAAGATAGCTTCCTTTACTATTTATAATAGGGCCAATAACTAGGCTTTTATGCTTAACATCGTTACTATATTCTACTTATTTGCTCTCTACGCAATTAGTCCCCTAAATAGCTTTATAATATATCCTTATAAGCTCTTTCTATTAATAGAGTTGTCTATAAATAATATATCGCTAGCACAGATAAATAATTGCGCTTTACTTCTACCGTCTCTTCTATTGTCTTATCCTTTATCGCGTATTTCTTTATCTTTCCCTCTACTGTTTATTTCTTCATTATCTCCTCTATAGTAGATTACTCTACTCCTTATACTATATAGGTACTAAATCACTCTATTTACCACTTAATGGTGCTCTTAGCTTGGGTTCTAATTAAACCTTACCAGCTATAATACTGCAAAAGCAATATCCGGACGCGTTGTAGTGGCTATATAGAGTACTAAACCCAATTTTCTCTAATACAGCATCGTAGAAGCTGCTTCTTTTAGTAGGGATATAGAACGGACTAGTAGGTCTATATTAGGTGACAGAAGCATTAGACGGATTAATTAGTAATTAGTAGGAAGGAGTTTAGATTCTACTATAGGAGTATCTAAAAGACGCCCTATAAGATCTATCTTATACTAGTTAGCTATCTTCTTAATATAGGCTTCCTAAGATAACTATAGGAGCCTCTGGCTACAATTATATAGTATATAGATTCCTAGGAACTATTTTAGCTCGCTAAGGGTACTTATCTAGTATTCCTTGCTTAGCTCCTTAATTACTTCTTAAGCTTTCTTTTTATCTATCTTTTGGTAGCAGAAAACAATATCATTAACATAAAAGAAGACAACTATTCCACCTTTTAGTATAATATACAGCCCCTAGGGTACCTCTTTAAAACCTAAATTTATTAGCGAGCTTGTAAAATTCTTCTACTATAATAGTGGTAATTGTTATAGTCTATAAAGGGCTTTTCTTAAGCGTAGTACTTTATCTTTCTTTCCGTTATTAAATCCTAGCGGTAGCTTTATATAGACGACTTTATTAAGATCGTAATAAACAAATATATTAACTGTATCTATATATGTCGTCTCTAGGTCAAATTTTACGGTAATCGCTATAAGGGCTTAGAAGGCCATACTAGCTAATATAGCAGCTTTTATAGGTAGGTCTCCTAGGGCCTATTAATTTCCGTATACTACTAAGCGTACCTTATATTTCTGGAGGAATCCGTGCTTTTCCATCTTATAGACGAACACCTATATTAAGCTAAGAATCTGCTGTCCCTTTACATACTTCTTATCTATTTCTTAAAATAACCTTATTTAATAATGGGATTAGAGGTAGGCTTATTAAGCCTCTTAGAACTAATCTTAAAGAGGGTATATATTAAGGTCTTTAATTAACTAAGGTGGAGGAGGTAAGTTCTTCCTATATAGTCTAATATTACGCATTCTACCTAATTTTAGCTTACTATTATTAAGTCGACTATTAAGGTTGAACTTCCTTCCTACTAAGAAGGCACTATAACAGGCTAAATTAATCCTTTTAGTAACAAAGTCTTTAAACCTATAATCACTGGCTTCCTTAAATAAGTCTTTAACCAAGTTATTAAATACCCCCTAAGTATTAAACGCATCTCCTACTTAATAAGCGACGTCTTAATTAGTATCTTAAACTAAAATTATAGTGTGACGGGCTTGTATAAATGCTTCTAAACCGAAGCTTGTAGATTGCTATTATACAAGAATACTAAGCTAAGGAGAAGAAGGAGAAGAAGACTGTTAGTAACTAATAAGATATAAGGGGTCGCTAAGGCGCTAGTGGTAGACAAGCTAATAGTAGGCGGGCTAATAGTAAGAAACAGTAAGAGATAGTACTAAATAGTATGCGACAATATAACAGGTGGCAGAATATGGTAGAATTTGGTAGGTAACGCGCCCTAGCACTCTTATATT
>Ga0307507_10002152_pt1 | contig 42366 bp, 19 predicted proteins | sample 7_EM_MG_FD_207223 | JGI IMG/M metagenome (GOLD analysis project Ga0307507, IMG submission 207223) | Populus trichocarpa ectomycorrhiza microbial communities from riparian zone in the Pacific Northwest, United States - 7_EM | ecosystem: Host-associated > Plants > Roots > Unclassified | place... | reverse complement strand
GCCTTAAGTCCCTATTTATACTATGCTATAAGCGCCCTATTATTCTATTTAACCTATATAGCTAGTGTTTAAAACTATATTATATACTTAATTGCTAAAGTGCGTTATACTAAGTTCTAAAGCTTTTATTCCGCTATAGTTGTGGCCTCTAGGTCTTTAAATATCTATATTAGTTGTTCCGTGAACCCGTTCTAACTGGTAAATATATACTGCATATTCTAGTTAGTAGTTGTTATGCCATTAGCCTATATTTCCGTAAGATATAGTTTAAACCACTTAAGTGCCCTCCCTATTAGGAACAATCCTATATAGGCTACTTAATCTAACAATATTACTAACTTCGCTCCTTTCTGTACTACCTTAAAGTACATCTGCGTAAGAAACCCCTTAAGCTTTAACTTCTCCCCTAAAAATTATTTAATTAAAGGTAGTTTAATTTTCGCTGCTCTAATTCTATTAATATGTTCTTTAAATATCCTATTATTATCTTATAAGTGATTAACTATTTCCTATAACTAACCTTGCGTAACCACTTAAGAATCCCTATTATCTATACTGGTATCACCTGGCCCTAAGGTTGTGGCTGCCGTTAACACTATTATAACTGGTACTTTGGGTGGCATATTATTTAATCTTATTTAATACTATAACTTAGGTAGTAAATGTATAATAGAACCTTGTAGTAGAAACTACAATAGGTTCTATTATTAGGCTGGGTATATAGGTAAAAATAAAACAACAATATAATAATAACTAGTGGAGTAGTTGCCCAATAAATTAACTCCAATTATATTCTGAGATTTACTACAAGGAGAGAACTATCTACGGTAGGGACTAAGGTCCTTTAAATACATAACCATACTCCTAAGAAATCCTCTCTTGTACGTAAGGTATGTGTTATATATATTATACACAGGCGTATACCACGTACACTTTGTATACTGCGTATAACATTATATAACTCGCTTACCATTTCTCATTATATAGTTCCACCGGATCCATCCTGGACCGTGCCTATATTAACCAACTAGCTTCCTGCGACTCTTCCCCAAGTAGTCGTAACATTGTACTTAAAGCGTCCGTAACACTTAGAGAATAAGGAAGAACACGGAGAACACGTTAAATAGGTCTTAAAGAGACTATAGGAAGAACAGATACCAGTAGCAATTAAGAAATACAAGTTCTTTATAAGGAAAACCGATTTTGTAGGATTTATTATTAAACTAGGAAAAATTAGCATAAACCTAAAGAAAGTCAAAGCTATAGTGAGTTGGCAAGAACTAGAGAACATTATACAGTTAAAATCGTTTCTAGGGTTTTGTAACTACTATAGGAGGTTTATAGCACAGTAGTTAAAAAGTATCGAGCCGTTTACAAGACTAACGAAGAAAGAGGAACTATAGGTTTAGGGTAGTAAGTAAAAGAAGCTATTCTAAAAACTTAAAGAGTTATTTACCTAAGAGCTAATCCTCAAGATCTATTAACTAAAGTTGGAAACAGTTGTTAAGATAAACGTATTAGACTTTGCACTAGGAGCATACTTGTTATAGAAGCACTAGAACGCATAGCATCCAGTAATATACTATAGTTAAAAGATAACACTACTAGAGTTAAATTACGATATCTACAACAAGGAGTTGCTAGGCATAGTTGCAGTACTTAAGGAATAGAGAGCATTCTTATAAGGCATAGAGAAACTATTTATGGTTAAGACGGACTATAAGAACCTTATAGGATTTCTAACAACAAAGGAACTTAACTAAAGATAGGTTAGATAGGTAGAAATACTTATAGAGTACTATTTCGAAATTTAGTATACTAAGGGTATAGATAATACATGAGTAAACGCTCTAAGCAGAAAAGCTAAACTATAAAGTAATAAAAAGCTATTAGGAGCTTTATTGCGAAAGGATTAAGACGGATTAATTAGGTATAATTATCCAAAGATTATAGCAACCAAAGAAAGTCAGATCTATAAGTCACTAGAAAGTAATTAGATATAAAAGATCTAAGAAGTATAGGCAGAGGATCTAGACTTAAAGCAATATAAAAATAGAGAAGCAATGTATATACCTAAGTCTATTACAGAAGAATTTGTTAAGGAATTCCACAAGGGAATAATATAAGGACATAATGGAGCTATAGGCTTAGTGTTAAGGCTTTAAAAAGAGTACATTATTTAAGGAATCTAGAGACTAGTAAGATAAGTTATAAGGGAGTATTTAGATTGCTAAAGAAACAAACTAACGAGGTATAAGCTATATAGAGGGCTATAACCTATTAAGATACCAGGAAGACTATAGAAAGTTATATTATAGGACTTTATTATTAAGTTACCAAAGTTAAGAGATCCTATTATAGGACAAGATTATAACGCGATCTTAGTAATAGTAGATAAGTTAATAAAGTAGGGATACTTTATAGCATGCACTAAAGAGATATTAGTAAAAGATGTCGCTAGAATCTATATAAAAAAAGTGTTTATAAGACACGGAGCACTAGATAAGATTATATCGGATAGAGATCCAAGATTTATAGTAGTATTTTGGGAAGTGTTTCTGGCAGAATAAGGAGTTTACGCAGTAACGTTTATAGCGTATTATCCGCAGATAGACGGACAAATAGAAAGACTAAACTAGACACTAGAATAGTATCTAAGGCATTATATTAATTACGCATAGAATAATTGGGTATTGTTATTACCAGTTATATAGTTTGCATACAATGCAACACTATAAGAAGGAATGGAGATATTACTATTTAAGGCGAATTATGGATATAAACCAAGAACGTCATTATCGCTATATTAAGCAAAAAAGACAAGTAGCACAACGAAGTAAAGAATGGAGACGTTAATAAATCTTTATATAGACCTTAAGGAAACAGCTAAACTAGTATAAAAACGAATAAAAAGGTACTATAATACTAAGAGATCTAAGGGACCAGATCTTAAGGAGGGAGATAAAGTATAGCTACTATATAAAAATTTCAAGAGTCAACGGCCAAGTAAGAAGTTAGACTATATTAGACTAAGACCTTTTAAAATTGCGTAAAGAATTTTATTGGTTATATATAAGTTAAACCTACCAGCCAAAATAAAGATCTACTTAGTATAATATATCGCAATGCTAAAACCAGTATACGGAGATGTTAAGCTACTAGTCTACAAGGCAGACACGTATAGAGGGCAAGAAGAAGACAAATAGCAAGTTTTAAAGATTATTAGTTATAAGGACGTGGATAACGAAACATAGTATAAAGTAAAGTGGATAGGCTATAGTAAGACTACCTAGAAACCGCTAAGTAACCTAGAAAACGCTATAGGAAAGGTATAGGAGTATTAAAAGAAAAAGGGTTAGGTAGTATTAATAAGGAAGGATCGCCAAAGAATAAGTCACCTAAGGGGGACCTAAGAGGAGCACCTACTAAGCTACTCGGAGTTATTTCCCTCTTAGTTAGAAGAAGGATTGGTCTTTTATTACTAAGTTCCTATAGACCTTAATGGACAAGTTTCTACTCCTTAGAACGAACCTTCTTACAAACCTTCTTAAGACAAAGAAGACGCGTAGAGGTAGATAAGTACGCCTTATAAGTAGCATGAGTACGTTAAAGCTTAGCAAGGGAGGCCGAGAGCTTATTATTAAGTTTCGCAGTGGTAGATTAAATACGAGGCCCTATAATAAGTTACTTAGGGAACTCGAAGACTGTTAAGAGTTATAGGACGCGCATATTTAGCGTTAGAGATAGAGCGGACGTCACAGAATAAATAAACGTTTGCTTTAGTGCATTCCAAGTAAAAGAATGGTTGTTAGGTAGAAGGACTTGCCAGCGCAATACAAACCAACCCCTCTTTCGCATAATAAGAACATGGAGACGGCATTATCTTACCTAATAACAGTATGGAGGAAATCATACGCGCGCGACAAAGGGTTAAAGAAAAAGAAGAGGCTTTAGGTATAATAAGTAGAGATATTAACCAAATTAATTAAACGGATATTACACCTCTAGTAGACGACTTGGAGATGTTAGGAATCTTTAAGGACAAAGATAAAGAGGAGGGAGATGGTGTTACGGATAGCTTAAGTATAATATTATGACTACTTGGAGAAGAGTTGGAGGAAGCTAGTTAGTTAATATAGGCATAGTCCAGAATGGATCTGGTGGAACTATATAACAAGGAATAGTAGCTAAGGTTATATAATATAATTTATATAATCTATATAATCTGTGTAATCCGTATAGAGTAGACAGAGTACACGTACCTCACGAAGCGAAGGGATTTCTTAGGCGTATAGTTGTGTATTTAAAGGACCATAGTCCCTACCTAAATAGTTCTCTCTTTGTAGTAAATCTTAGAATATAATTGGAGTTAATCTGTTGGGCAACTACTCCACTAGTTATTATTATGTTGTTAATTTGTTCTTACCTATATACCTAGCCTAATAATAGGACCCACCGTAGTTCCTGCTATAAGGTTCCGTTACATTACCTATTACTGCCACTTTTGCTAGAAATACGGCAAGTTACCTAGCTGGTTTAAGTTTACGCTCCGTAATAATATTAATTTTAACTACTACATTATTGTTAATATTATGTATATTAATGGGAGCCTAGTTCTATATGTAGTTAATAAATATACACGCTTCTAGGCCGGCAGATAGCTATAGAATATTAGTGCTAAATATATATGGGATATTGTACGGATATACTAGATTAATACGTACTTAGGACTACCAGATATTATTACTTATAATATAGATAAGAACTTTATTAGTAAGGAATTTAAAGAGTACGCTACTATAATGGGTATTATAACTAAGGGCGTGCCAGTTAAGGCTTATAACTTAATTGGAATAGTTAAACGTTACTATAGTCCGCTATAGAGAGTATACCAGATTATTATGGTTAAAATACTAAATATTAACAAGAACGCAGCTCTTTAGATAGCCTTTAAGGCTATTAATGACTCTATAGGGCCTGATGGACTAGTGCCCACTCTACTAGTATTTGGCGCCTACCCCTATATAACTAATTTGGACGCGCCTTTGCCAATAGTTATATAATGCGCTGCTACAGTTAAGAAAGCTATAGAAAAGATCTATAAGCTATATGCTAAATAACAAGTTACAGACACTTTAAGTATATAAAATGGCCCAAGAATAGACACTATTTATAACTTACCGCCTAACTTATAAGTACTTGTCTAGAGAGAAGAAAATATAGGCTAACTAGAATATTGGTTGGGACTATATAACCTGCTTATAGTTAAAAATAAGACGTATACTATATAACTGCCCTATAGTCCTATATCCTTCCATATAATAGTTGTAAAGCCTTACTTTTTGGATCTAAAACTTAATAATAACCTATAACCTAACCAACAGGACGATCCCTAAGAGTAATAGGTATATATACCCAAAAACAACCTAGGACCTATTGTATAACCTATTAAGCAACCTATTAGACAACCCACTATATAACTATAAAAGTGTGGCAGAGGACGCCTATATAAGTACCCCCTTCTTATAAACTAAGCTAACATTTTAGTCTTCCTCTAAGATAATAATACTATAAATACCTAGTTTTGAGCTTTACGCCAGAAAGAACTTATAGGCCTACTTAAGCTAGGAGTATTTAAGGTAGTTAAGCTTATGGATATACCTGCAATGGCCTACCTGTTTAACTTATGGTTTATTAATAAGGTTAAGAACGCCAGCATAGATATAGCTTTTAAGAAATTACAACTAGTAGTATAGGCGTACAATAATATAGAAAAAAGCGTAGTACTTACCTAGTCGCTTACTATCTAACAGGTAAGTTAACGCCTAATCCTATACATTAGAGCTATGCTGCAAGACTAAGACATATAGATTTACCTATATGATATTATATAAGCCTATGTATAATTAGCTACAAAGCTAAACCGTAATTTCTATGTATAACCTCTATAAGAAGTATAAACTAAACTAGGAATTGACAAAGGGTCCGTACTATAAGTGCTTAAGCCCCTTTATAGAGTATTAGAAGCTAGAAACCACTGGTTTAAGATATATTATATATACTACCTATAGCAGTTAGGTATGGACTAGTTAACGTATAACCCATGCCTACTCTACAGTAACAATTTTACGTATTTTAGAGTAGTTAGACTATAGATAGATGATATACTACTACTTACTAATGGAGTATTTATAAACCGCGAAGAGAGCGAACTATATAAGGCTTAACTTATAGCTAAGGAGCGTAAGCAACTAATAGCTAAAAAGCCTCTTAAGTTTAATAGTGGTATTATACAACTTATAACTAACGGACTAATGTTAATATAAGAGCATTAATGTAGGAACCTTAGTATAGTTGACGTTTCTAGACCTGCTATATCTATAAGCTTGCGAGGTATTATTTATACAGCATTTACGCCAAAGGACTAGTACGTCGCTTAACGCGCTAGAGGAGCGTATATTGTGTCCGTCTGCTAGCCAGAAGCTGCTTTTAACCTATCCATTACTACCTAGGTAATTAACCCAAATAAAGATAATATAAAAGCACTTAACTAACGCCTAGCCTAGCAAATTAAGAACCCCACTAGAGGACTTATATATATTAAGTTAGACGTCACTACCTTATAGTTGCTAGCCTTTATAGATATATCTTTTGTAAATAATAAGGACTTATTATTACAAATTAGGTATATACTAGTTCTTGCAGATATAATAAATAAGGTAAATATTATCTACTAGTTGTTAACAAAGTGTAAAAGAGTTATAAGAAGTGTACTTATATTGGAGCTATATGGAATAGCTTATAGGTTTAATATTTGTCGGGAATTAGGCAAGCGGTCGTCACGTGACGCCACAGCACTAGTATGGCGAGGAGTCTTAAGCTCCTCGCCCTTCCTCATTCCAATAGAATAAAGCTATTAACCAACATCACTGTAACCTACTTAAGTAGTCGTTATTGGTGAGTTAACCTGTGTAACCAACACTGATCAGTGGTTAAACACACAGTCAACCATAGAGCAGCTAGGTTATCGACAGAAGAGACAGTCTCGTGCAGGGGTTCCCGGCGATACTATGCTACCTTAGGCTTGCGAAAAACTAGTAATAGAAGTGTCACTAAGTACTAGGAGATACCAAGTTACATCTATTACGCAGAACAATCGCGTTTACAAAGATTTGGTTAAGTACTTTAGGTCAGAAGTGTTACTAAACCTAGGGTCCCAAGTCAATGTCCAAAACGCGTTAACTACGCCTTAAATTGCCTACCTTTTAACAGCAAACCTACAAGATCCTACAAAGCCGAAAATCCTACCTACCTTTAACGTACGACACCCCATTAATTCTACTCCTATTATGGCGTTGACCTACCCAAAGAAGTATAAGAACGACATTAACCTAGAGATATAGGATAAAGACATTAACTCTATAAACGCTAAGCAACAGGACCTAAACGGATTCTTACTATACTATATAGCACAATATATAGATAGCGAATACAACGATACTATGCTATGGTATTGCATGAAGGAGGACTTTGTTGGATAGACAAAAAAAACATAGGCCCTCGCGAAGAAGAATATTATATAAAACTTCCATAACTTCCTTTAGGAGAACGGAGTATTTGTCCCTATAGATAGAGACACTATTAGAGACAATATTTAGGAGCAAGTTATTAATGTAAAAGAAGAGCACAAATAGACTCCATAAGAGATTAAGCACTAACTACATAATATAAAGAAGCTTAACTTACAATAGAATCTAAATAATACACCAATAGAGATACGTTCTAATTCCATTACTCTAGGTATAAGTTCTTACATGCCATACCCATCGCTCCCACTAATTCAACCTATAACTTTAACTACTACCCCCTAAGAGCAAGCGCAAGACCCCCTTGCTTCGCGATTTAATAACCTTTAAACTCTGCTACAGGAGGATTAGGTACCACGCCGTGTTCCATTAAGCTCTACATCTCTACTACAGCCTATAAAGTAATCCCCACCTTAATCTCTAATGCAATTTTAACGTGGCCTAACACCACTCGGAGGCACCTTAAAAATGCTTATAGAGCTTACGAAACTCTATTCAGACTAGGAGAAGAGGTTTAGTGGGGAACTATATAATATCCTTAATTTAAAGCTGCGTATCTTCTATAACTGTTGCTAGAAGGTTGGACTGGAACCTAACTAATATTATAACGCTTATTCCGTTATGCTTAAGGGCCGCGCTAGTACCTTCTATTATGATTATTTAGTAGGAAAAGGATACGATTTTAACTGAATAATATATAAGACAAGATGCCACTTTAAAACAGAAGAGAATAAGCAGCAGTATATATTGGAGTAGAGAGAGACTACCTTCCTAAGAATTATTGCTATAAACCTAGATGCCTCTTAACTTAACTGTCTTTAAAAGCTCTTTAATCAACTTTAGATAATTTAGTATGGTTTATCCAAATTATATTAAGAGGACTTCAGCCTATGCGATTAAGTCATTAGCGTATATTAAGGTATTAAAGAATATAACCTTGCCCTCTTTAATCCTGCAAATACTTATAAAGGAGTATATACTCAATTAAGATCCTCTATTAGCACCGCTCTGCGCTCTTAAGAAGTATAGCAATTTAACGCCTAACCCTAACCTACTTTAATTAACCCAACCAACCAATATAATTATAACTGGACTAATTGAATATATGGTGGCTGGGGTAGGGGATATAGTAGAGGATACAATTAATATTAACTATAAAGCAACCATAGAGGTCCTTGTGGAGGTTTATCTTAAAACAATTAATAGAAGAAATGCTATGTTTATAAAAAGCCAAATTGCTAGTTAACTAGGCACCCTCTTAACAGATAAAAGGAGGCATATAATAAGTTTCGCCAGAGTACATAAAATGTTAGAAATTATAAGGTTACTATAGCCTACTTCTAAAGCTTCCTAGTTTAATATAAAGGCGAAGAAGATCTTAAGGGTAAAGTTAACAAGGCTAAACAGCTTCTTATAGATATAGAAATTAAGGACTACTCTCCCAACCAATACTTCACTAAATATAGTAAGGTAGATAGTACACAAACTGTTACTGTTCTTAATAACTAATCTACGCTCTATGCTATTACAAAGTCAGACATCTTTAATAAGCCAAAGGAGAGTTCCATATTCTCCTTTAATAATAGATACTCGGCGAACGTCTTCTATAGTATTATACTAGATACTAGAGCCGTAGAAGTATCTATAGTAGGAGAACCTTAAGTTCAAGCTCTTTAGTAGCTTAATAGCTCTATTTAAATCAACCAATTAACGGCAGGCCAACATACAATTCGTTTTAGTAAGGGTACTGCAATCTCTCTTAGTATAATTAAGGTTAAAACCCCCTTAGGGTATATTACTTTCTATATTATTCCCGCAAACACCCTATTTCTATTTTGTATCAGAGATATAAATAAATTAGGCGTTAAACTTAATAACCTTAAGAATATACTCATTTAGGGAGATAATTGGGTGCCTATTATACGCAAATAGGGTTACCCCTAGTTGCTCCTTTATTAACTAGAAAAGAGCGTTACTTAGAGCTACTTAACCGAGTTAGAGCTACATTAACTACACCGTTATTTTAGCCACCTATCCGTTCACTAATTACTTAGGGTTCTTTAACAAGCAGGCTATAAAGTTAAGGTTAAGGCAATTAAGTATCTTATAAAGTACTACTATTACTGCCAAATAAACCAGAAGTCCCCTGGCTAATTCAAGTTCACCCTTAAAGATAACTACGACTTCAACTTCTATATTATCATTAATATTATATATCTTAGCAGTAAGCTAGTACTCTAAGTTATTAACCTCTTAACCTCCTTTTAAGCCGCACGTTTCCTAAAGGATATATTAGCTAGAAACGCATGGGATACTCTTTAATTATACTAGATTAATATCTACCTAGGACCCCCTAATTAAGTTATTTATAATATAGGAAGGAACTTTTTATCTATAGAGTTTTAGCAACAGGTAAAGGTAATAGAAATTAAGGTTAAGGAAGTCCCTATTAAGGCACACAATAGTATTAAAAAAGTAGAATAATATTATACGCCATTATAACGAGCATATAAGATTATTTCTTTAGAACTAGAGGGCACTAGCAAAGAGCTTATCTTATAGATGGCTATTAAGGCTATTAATAATTCCGCTGGCCTAAATAGGCTTGTACCTATATTACTAGTCTTTGGCGCCTACCCTTAAATAACTAATAATTCTCTACCATCCCTATCTATTACGCAACGAGTAAAGGCTATTCGCAAAGCAATAAAAGAGGTACGACGTCTCTATGCCACGCGCTAGGTTAACAACGCACTAGGAATAAGAAATAGCCTAAATACCTTAACTACGCTTAATCTGCCACTCCAATCTAAGGTACACGTATGGCGTAAAAAGGGAGGATGGTTAGGCCCACATAAACTTATTATAATTAATGGTTAGACTTGCACTCTTTAGATACCCTATAGACCTACTTAATTCCACTTAACTGTTATTAAGCCCTACTACAGAAACGACAGTTCTAAGCCTTTATAGGATGCCCTAGAGGATACCCTAAAAGAGAACTATAATTAACGTACTCTAGAAGGCAACTACAATCCTAATATAATTATAGCAGATATGCCGCAACTATAACGCGGTAGAGGTCGCCTAAAGGGATTATAAAATTGCCAACACCTTATTAATTTTAAAGAGCAATTTATTACCGCTATTAAGAGTAGAGATAAGTTATTAATAGCCTTTATAACAGCTAAAGAGAAGGCTAACTTTAAGCTCGCAAAACAGCTTTAAAAGGAAGGCCATATTATAACTCTAGGAGCTCCTTTCCAAGCATCTAATAAGTAAGAGATTGACAGTCTTATTACAAGAGGAGTTTTTAAATTTAAGAAGTATAACCCTACTAAGTTTAATAGAGTTCGCATCTTTAAGTTAAGAATGGTTAATAAGATTAAGGGTAAAGCTATTAACACCCTATTTAAGAAGTCAAGACTGGTTATTTAAGGTTATAATAATAACGGCAAGGAAGTAATTCTTACGCAATCCCCTATAATTTAACAAGCTAGTTAGTAAATTATTATTACGCTAGCTCCCTCCTTAATAAAGAATAGAATAGCGGTTTATTTATAAGATATTACTCAGGCTTATACCCAATTAGAGACGCGCCTTTAGCGCTTAATACTAGCATACCTTTTAGAGTAAATTCGCTACCAATATCCCGAAGATATAATTATAGTTATACTTAAGCCATTATATAGAATCACAGAGGTAGAAACTTATTAGTGGGCTACTTATAGCAAGCACTATAAAGAGAAGCTCTTAATAACTACTTCTATATTTAATCCCTGCTTTCTTATTATAACTACGGAAACTCCATTCGGAATTATTAGCATATAAACTGATAATATAATTATCTTAGGAGACGACCAATTCTCAGCTCTTAAAGAAGATAAGCTAGTAAAGGCAAATCTTATAATAAAGCTAAAGGAAAAGCTTAATTTAACAACACCATTATTTTTTAATGGATATATCCTCTTCCTAAATAAGGATTCTATTGCTTTATGCCAGAAAGATTAAGGCAAGAAGATTAATATTATTGATATTAATTCTCTAAAGTAAGGATATATAGAGTAACGCGCTTGCGGAGCTTATATTGCTTCTATCTATTAACCTAAGGCTTTATTTAATTTCTCTATTGCCGCTTAATACCAGGAACCAACTAAGGATAACATCCTTGCCCTAAATAAGCGTCTTTCCTAGCAAATAAACTATCTTAATTAGGGACTACTCTACATGCCTATTAATCTTCCTACCACTAAGCTCTTTATATTTGTTAATAGATTATTCATAAATAATAAAGATTTTAGCTCCCAGCTAGAATATAAAATTATTATCGCGAATAAATCTACTAGAGAGAATAACTTTATAATCTACGGCAATCTTATCTATTAAAGCTTAACTAAAAGCAAGCGCGTTACCTAAAGCGTTCTAGCATTAGAGATATATAGAATAGTTAGCGGAGTTAACATAGCAATTACAATTAGAACTACCCTAAAGATAATTATAAATCAACTCAAACTCCCTATTATCCCTACAATTGTATACACCGACTTATATTCCCTCTATAAGTGTTTAGTTAAGCTTAGTACCATAAAGGAGAAGCGTCTTATAATTAATATTATAGCACTTTAGCAATCCTATAAGCATTAAGAACTCTTTAAGATCTAGTAGATTAATAGCTAAGACAACCTAGTAGATGTAATAATAAAGGCAAACCTAAATAAGGCACTAGAGACGTTCGTTAACACAAATACTATACGTGTATAAGTTAAAGGTTAGGTTAAAAGGGAGTAGGAGATATAGCAATTTAAGAGCAGCTAATCAGGATTTTCTATGCCCAGCATAGAAAATCGCTATTGGCTCGCTTATAATTAGCGCCTTAGCGGCCCTAACACAATATCCACCTGCGACTCCAAGTAAGAAAGCACCACGTGCTAAGAGGCAAATTTTAGAACAGCAAGACTTATATTACAGTGGTAATAATAAGTAAGGAGGATTAATATTTGTTACGCTAGTCAAGTAGTATTTATATATAGATGGCAACCATAAAAGAAGAGTTGCCAGTATTGGGAATTAGGCAAGCGGTCGTTACGTAACGCCACGGCACTAGCGTGGCGAGGAGTCTTAAGCTCCTTGCCCTTCCTTATTCCAACAGAATAAAGCTATTAACCAACATTACTGTAACCTACTCGAGTAGTTGTTATTGGTGAGTCAACCTGTGTAACCAACAATATTAGAGCTATAATTAAGTTAACAGTTAATAAGATCCTAAACATTAACCTACCACTTATAATGTGTATAGACTTAAAGTTACTTTATAATTATTTTATACGGCTTAGCACTACGCAAGAAAAACGCCTTATAATTAATGTTATGTGTTTATAGCAGGTATATAAGTAAAGAGAAATTATAGAAGTTAAATAAATTAATAGCAATATAAACCTAGCGGATATAATAATAAAAGGTAAGCCCTATCTAGCCCTAACTCAACTTATTAATATAAATATGGTCTAGCTAAAGGCTGTTAGATAGGTTAAACAGACTAATACTAATCCGTAAGGACGAACTTGGGGCAGATTTAGGGCGGGTTTAGACTATATAAATAAGAGACTATTATGTTATATAAGAATAGCATAAGCTATTGCGTATATGCTATGGATAGACTGTATACTAAATAGGAAATATATTTTAGGCCTCTTTAGAGGTTGCCCAGTATTAGTAACCTATTAGGGGTAGGGGTAGCACGTGCGCACGCATTCCTCACGTGCGCATTCCTCGCGTGTTATAAGTACGCGAGGCCTCGCATATAGAATAGGAACAGACATCCACAAACCTAAGAGCATACCCGTAACAAAGTGATTACAGGTCTGCAATAGGTTAAAGCATACCGACAGTAACTCGTGGGCTAGTGCTTAACCGCCACAGCGGCAAGCCCATGACAGTTCTTCGTTCCAACACTACAGCTGCCCACTTTCTCTACTTTCTCTATTCTTAACCTCAAAAAGTAGGGCGTCACAACCTATGGCCGGAGCGGGTCGGCCGCCCTCCCTACTTCTGGTGGCGACATTCAACGCTACGCCACTTTTATTACCGTTACACATCACCTATCACTTGTTGGCCGCGGAGGTAGCATTACAGCTAGGGTAATATCTACCTGTGACGACGGCTGTCAGACATCAGTATCAGCCTAATTTTGGTCTGTTACACCACCCTCCAGGGACCCCTGTAAGGGGTTATTTTTCTTATGTATATTAGGGCTCTTAGAGCCACCTTGAATAAAACAGATCACTCGTACAATTCTGTGTCTCTACTTATACCACCTAATACAACAAAGTTGAGCTGCTTTAAACTCCTACCTCTATATGCTCTTAAGCTATTCAGCCACCCTTAAACTGTCTCTAATACTTAGACCTCCACTTCTTTAGTCTCCGCCACCATTGATTCCTTGACGCTGACGCTAGTTTGCCTATGATAGAATCCTGAGATTCTGACCGTATGCAGCCGGACGTCGCGTCCGTAAATGTACGCCTCTCGCTCTCTGTAGCTTGCACACCCCGTAATTGTTGAAGGGAGGAATAATAGCCCAGACATGCTTGAGTGGTTGGATAATCCGGCCCAAGTGTTTTCTAATAGCCCGCTGTTATTTGTTGAAATTCGCACACTTGGTAGTTTAGATAAGTCGAACCGTTCGCCTCTCGGGCTTCATCTCCATCAAATCATGTCCCGCAAACGGAGTCACCGTAATCACAGTCCGTCTGTGCGCGATCTTCTCGTTCCATTCCAGCACTATCATAAACACCTTCTGTCTCGGTGGGCTACGACTTGAGTCCTTCTCAGACTGTCGGTGTACGACAAGACAACTATAGTGCCCTATTGGCAATGTATTGTTATGGAGAAAATTCCTCTCCATGACAGCGGCAATCGATTCTTCCTGCTCCGGAACAAAGATCTCGCTAAATGGCTCGGTGCGGATATCGAGATCGGCTACCCAACCCTCTACGGTGAGCTCGTTGCTATCGCACGCTCTAGTGCGTAACTCGAGATCGATCGCTATGGATTCCGACGTTCCGATGTCGAACATTATCAATATCTCGCGCGGAATTAAAGCTTTTCCCTGCCAGCCCGCCCAACTCCAGCTGGGAAACATTGGTCGGCGTTTAGGCTTCGCGCTTCTATCGTGAATCCAACCAAGAGATGAGGGGTGGCTTTGCAGTGGAAGACCGTGCATGAAGCCGTCTGGAAACAATTGTCTCTTAAAGCTAGAAAGCATGCCCAACAACGCGTTCAGTGAGTCGCCCTCATGTGTCATGTTGCGATTTGTGTAATTTTGCAGCACACCATCAAAGAATTTCATGCGCCCTTGTAGGCCAACTTGTGTGTCCAGTGCCTTTCCATCGGAATGCTATGCGATAGTGAATCAACGACGTGCGCAAAGATTTAAAGCTTAGAACTTACAGAAGGGGCTCTTAGGGCCATTTGAGCCATCGGCAGAATGGGATGCAGAGGTAAAGAGTCCTTCGACACTGTCGCCATATCTACATCCTCCCGAACGGAACCTAGTAGGCAGCTGAAGCCCACTTGGCTCTCTGTGAAATGAAGCATCCGCCTTGAAAGCAGCTCCTCTTGTAGGGTCCAAGCGCGGGTCGCCCATATGGACCTCTCGATCTCTGACTCGATGTCTGGGGAAATGGTGAACAGTTTATGTCCGTTCACGGTTTCTCTTACCTGCGCCGGGCGCGGCACGGAAATGCCCGGGAGTCCGGCGTTGGAATCTTTGCCTGTGAGTGCGACGATGGTGAGAGTTGCGCAGCCGTAGATTGTCGCCATCATGTTAAGCTGCTCGATCTTCTCCTTTAGTTGCGTGGGCGTAGGATTGGATGACTGGTCGATGCACAGGGCATCAACCTACGAAATACCGTCAGCAGAATTACGAAAGTGGCGTTTGTGGATATACCCAAAGATACCTTCTACCCAAAGCCTTAGTCACGGTAATCGCGTCCTCGATGGTTTGTGGGAGGCAAATTTTCTCAAGCGCTTCAGGAGTTGGCTGCACGCCTCCCCAAACATAGCTGAGAGCGACGTAGTCGCAATCCGGAGGACATGGTATCACCTTTCTCTGAACAATGTCAATCATACGAGCTTTAAGGAGCTCAGGTGGTATCGGAACATTGCAAGAGCTCCCGTGATTCCATTCGCAATGCTCAAGAGGTTTAACCAATATTGACAAGTCGAGCTTACTATCGAGCGGTCTCGCATTTCTCATATTTCGTCTCGGCGGAGCAGATTCGGTCTCGTAACAGATAGCCGGGCCACTCATCATTGTCCACCGGATATTATCGCCTCCTTTGGTGAAAGGGTCGCTGATCGGGCTAAACGGACTCCAAGCAGTGGCCAATCCAAGATGAATTGCGCATTGGGACTTAAATGCAGTTGGGAACATCTCCCATCCCGGCTGTCGGATGTGCGAGCGATATGGCTCGAGGTGCGTATGGGGCTCGTGCGCCTTAAGATCCCTTGGTAGAATGCTGTAAAGCAGTCGACAGACCGGACATGAAGGAGTAAGAATAATGGACAAGGGTTGACCGAGGGACAGCCGATATTGAGACATCCGCTCGTTGTATCTCGTCTGGTCAATATCCGCCCGCTGAATTTCGTCCAATGGCTCAGACATTGAAAATACGTCGATGATGTTGTAGCGTGTGCACCGCTGGCACAATGAACTAGGCTTTTGTTGAAGAGAGTGTATCAGCTCAGCATCTTTTGCAATCAACCCCGAGACTGGCCGAGAATCCCTCGCCATTAGGGTGGCACTAGGAGGGGAGTCTGGTAATCCACCAGTTAACCTTGGACAGGAAAGCGCAGGGGTTTCAAGGGCTCGGCAGTAGATGCACAGCCTGTGCGACAAGACCTGCGGATCCATGTTGCGAAATACTGATGAACTGCTTGCCGTACTCTATCACTGGTTCGCCTCTCGTGTGAATTGTCAAAGTACCTAGACAGCGATAAGGTCATGAGATTAAGATTTAGGCCTGTGTCAGCTTAACGGAAAGCAGCCACTATTACCCTGCTCGCTTAGCGACCAAATAGTAAACAACTAATTATTAACTATTCTTCATTGGATTCACTGAGTGCCCGACTGCGCTACCCATTAATACCGACCGTCCCTCTCCCCGGATCGAAATACACAATCAGTGAAGATGATAGGGAAGCCCGCAAAGTCCTTATTTAGGGTCAGATCGCGTGCTGGGACTACTACAATACCATTTGCCAGCAAAGAATATTCACCCGCAGTACGCGGACGGGACGTATATTGCATAGCCACCATTGACTCGACTGAGGATCCATAGAAACAGCACGACTTCTTTCCATTGACTGGTTAAGGGAGCACCAGCAGTGGGATACGTGGGTGAACAAGACACTGACGCGACGGATAGAGGTGGTTCCTTACGGCGGCCATGATAAGAAAGAGGTATGGACAGCGTACCTGCCTCACTCTATGCATGTGGTGGAGTTGCCTGAGGTGTACGAGGCGGAAGGCAGGATGTCGCTGCCGGACGGATTATTGTCTCGTTCCCAGACCTTCTTTGCCAAGGCTTACCTTGCCAAGACGCTAGCCGCTTTTGGAAAGACCTTTGTAAGAACGTTTGTTACGTTTTCCGACAATATCCGCGTTACAGAGGTTGCGGATATTAAAATAACTCAATACTGGTATTTTATATCTTTTCCTAAAGTTTATTAATTATATAACAGAACCTAGGCTTTTAGGCTAATTTATTTTTATTACTTAGGTATTCTTAGGTCTTATACTTATTTTTATTAAAAAAAACGCGTTATTAAGAATTATATTATTCATTGCTTAACGTCCGATTCGGATCCCTGTTGGGCCCACGCGGACTACTCCTTATATACATGTGGGGAGAAAACTCTATTTGAGAAAACCCCGTGATCCGTCTCCCCGCCTTTTGGGGCTCGCTTGCGAGTCGCCTGCGAGTCACCAGTGGTGCTTATTAAGAATTATAGAACTCTATATAATTTTATTAAACGCTAGCTAATATATATAAAACCCATATAGATCTATAATAGGTACCTTAAGGCACCTACTATAGCTAGGTAGATATACAGCATCCGCATTATACTAGATAACCTCCCTTTAAACCTTATTGTAAGGGCGCGAAGAGGCTTCGGGGAAGATTCGAAGGAACAATATAAATTCTATCTAAATCTAAGGGTATATAGCTCTTGAAGAGAACAAGACGTTGCGTAAAGAAGAGAAAGGAACATAGGAAACTTGTAACTAAATATTCGAGGTCTTGGCAGTAGACGCGTGGGCACGAGCCTACGCGGATTTCGAAGGTTTCGACCAAATTCCATCACGTCGGTGGAATTTGGTGGAATTTGATCGACTTGGCAGAATTTGGCAGAATTTGATCAAAGCGTCGGAATTCATCTGTCGAGTGTTTCACCGAGACATTCCTACTGTAACTGGGCTAGTCCCGTTACACTTATTACATACTAACTACCAAGTTACGGATATTTAAGCCAACCTATAGTATGCCGTCATAAAAACCCGTTAGATAGAGAGGTAAAAGGTTAAATAAAATACTAGAACGGCCGCTACTATATTAGATGCCGGATACTTAAAATCAAAGAAGCTATAGGATAGAGCGGGAGCAACGGCTCCGAATAGATATCCGCAACGTCCTCAATTGCACTACGGGTCTCTTCGTGCAGACATTTATGGCCCCCTAAGAGAGTAGTAATAAGCTCCTTTGCCTTTCTTTTTTGCGCCTTATCTTTTACTAGCACTAGACTATAACCACGCTATAGAGAGGTCGCTAAAGGACCATCGCCAGTCCCGTAAATGCTCTAAAATAACCTCAATCTTCTCTTCCTTTGTTACCTGGCGCGATATCCGCTCGGCGGATACTCCAGTTAGTATTTAGATAGGCGTCCGCCAGTTAACTAATGTTATATTTATAGTAGGGGTAGACAATTCAATTGTCAACACATTACCCGTTTAGCGCCGCTTTCTACTTAATATTGCGGAGGCTAATAGGGTAGGGATATTTTGTCGACCTGAATCAGGTTATCTTACTACCCCGACTCAGCTACCTACCCATTGACTCAGTCATTGACTCGGTCACCTACCCCTTGTTTCCATTGCCACCCCTATCCCCCTTGTCTTTCCTATTCCCTACACCTTTCTCATGTATATATAGAGGTCTTAGAACCACATTCAATAGACAGAGTCCTCATTCTTTTCTTATAATCGGTGCACGGACTACCGATCGACAAAACCTAACCACCTTCACGCAACGACAAGACTACAATGCGGACAAAGAGATTGAAGAGATTGGAAAGGTGATAAACAATTGAGAGAATATTCGAAGGGCAAGAATAGCGTCGACAGGTATCGAATCAGTATTCTGATTGAGACGGAATCACTCTCAATTGATACACCAGATGATAAGGACATGGAATGTTTTCGGCTCTCCCTTTCTGCAATAGTGGCCAAGGCGCAGAGCAGAGAAGTGGTCTGATAGCTCCGAGTATTCCCATAGGTGGGTTAGATCCATATTTACAATCTACTTCTTTTAATACAGCACACCAGCGCTCCACACAACCTTTCTCTGTATATCGAGGCTCATTTCGAAAGTTCATCCGAGAAAAACAACATACGATCAGCAAAAAAGTGCTCTAGTTGTTGATCATGAGCTTTCCACTGACACTCTTACAAAATATGAGACGGAAATCATGGAGGTCCTCGGAATTTCGAAGTACAACGGACTAGATATATGGGGCGTACACGAAGATAGTTTACATACGTAGGCGGGGTTCGAGACTTCGGGAACTCGTTGGAGAGTTGAGGTAATACCTCGGGCTAGTTCAAAGCATCCACAGCACAGAATGTGAGCCGTGTAGGACTATCATCAGGGTTAGCATGTCGGTGATCGAGCTGTTGAAATAAAGGGCCTTTACTAGCAATATTATCGCAGGTGAAAGGCGTTGTCCTTGAGGCATTCGCCTAAAGGAGATGATAAAGCCTGAGCATCCACGAGATCTAGTTGTATTCATTCTGCCAATATCTGGCTGAATTGATATCCAGATATAGGATCTTGCTCTTTCGCCGTTATTTCGCTGATCTAACGGTGCGGTTGTGACCAACCACAGGCTCTATGGTAATAAATTTAGCGTCCGCATTGAGTTTAATACTACGATCAGCAACGCATAGGGATGGATCCTTTGCGGAGGACATAGTTGTTCAACCAGCTTGTGTAAGTAGTCGAGCCAAGTTCTTCGCTTCTTTACTCATTCTGCTTTTCAATGAAACCAAAGAGTTGCTTCATCCAAAAAGGGGGATGTTCGACGTTTCACATATTCTGATTTTTATAATTAGGATATCCAAAAGCCCACGATATTGGCTAGATTTCCCAGTTTATTGGTTAGCCATGGTGGATTCGCACCCGCTGGCTGACTTTCTTTCTGCACATCGGGCAGTTCGAAGGCCTTCGAGGAATTGTCCCATGCCGGACAGGCATCGTTATGTCAGCACACCACTTGCACATCACCATGTGACCACACGGGAGGCAGGCTGTATCTGCCACCTGGGAGTAACATATCTGGCACTCCAACTTGACCGTCATTTCAGCGTCAGTCTTTGGCGGAGGGCGGTTGTCGCTGTCCAGTCCCATGTGCGGTAGATCAAACGGCTGATCCTGGCTAGGAGGCCGAGGACGGCGTGTATCCCGAGACTGTATTTCAGCAATTCGCCTGGCAATCCTTTCATGCGCAGCCGCTCGAGATCGCTCGGAGTATGAAGCAGGGCTATTAGCTGACTCTCGGGCATCTGCAGGGGATGATGCTTGGGATGCCGGGTTCGCACCACCGTTTCTGCCAGCTTCCAATTCTGCAATACGCATGACGATTTCATCCTCTTCATCTGTTGCTCTTAACCGTGCATGAAAATTATTAGATTGGATATCAAGAGCTGGGTATGCTGAGTGCGAAGTCGATGGATCTGCAGGGTTGACGTCTTCTCTACGTTGCTGCTCTGCCTGGTGATACCTGTCCCATGCCCTTGTGTATAACCCTGCAATAGGGCTCTGGTAGTCATCGCTCTGTATTTCCTCGCGAGTTCCAAAGACGCGGGTCATGTTTTCTCGCAGTCGTTCTGTCAATCGACGGGTCATCTGCTCGCGTCGTGTGAATGGATGAGATAATTGGGATTGAGGCATGTCGTTCTCCTGCACGCCTTCTCTTGTGAAATGATCGTGCTCTTCGTTATCGGATATTTCTTCCAATAAGCTGTCAATGGTTTCTTCTAAGGTCCGTTCAGGCTCCTCGGAGCCGGTGGCGTCGTTGGAGGGGGTAGTTCTTATTGCCACGGTCCTGTTTGCGGCTCTAGTTGCGTCGTTCCTTTGACCAGCTCGAAGTTCTTGGAGTGTTCGTGGTAGATACCCAGGAGAAACGTCTTTGAGAGGCTCGCCGATTACAGCAATTCGGTCTTCGCTTCCGTTTTCTCTTCTTACAATACGATACCCTTGATGAAATTCGAACCACCGCTCAAGAAACTGCGTCTGATCGGGCACTTCAGGAATCCTAGCTTGTGATGGTTGAAGCGGGGGATCAGTGGCCGCAACCCGGTTGTTCCAAAACTCTGGTGCAAGGCGTCAGTGTTGGGTAAAGAGTAAAGCTGTCAGCCCCCTAATGTCTGATGGCATACCTTTGCAGAACCAGCAGTAACTTTGCCATCGCGTTCCTCGTTGTACAAAACCAACTCCATCAATATACACCGAGTATGTTGTCGAATGAAGTCGCACATCTGCACAAGCGCAGCATCGAGGAGTCGCTGTTAGCCTACAGGAGGTAGCCAATTTGTGAGGGCAATGCTCAGCGAGCCTTGGCGCTCCCGCAGTAAGTGTCCCCATGTTATGGGACCTCACAACCTTCCTCCGAGCAGTAAGGTGTTGGATAACAAAGTCACCAGTAGCGGTATATTGGGCAGATGCAATGCTGGGTAGTGATGGCACAGCAAATAATCAAAATTAAAAGGTCAAATGATCCAACAAAGAAACATGGACCGAGCAGACACCCCACACAAAGGAGTAAGCTATGTGGCGGAGAGGTATGCGGAAGTTCAGGTTCGGTTCGGCAGTCAAGTCTACTGCGCACTTGGCGATCATAGCTCACTGGTGCATAATCCGAGTGCATTTCCACATATGTTAGAACTTAAGATTATGATGCTCATGATGCCATGTGTCGTATAGAGAGTCTCATTAACTCTAATGGAACCCTGCTAAAGAATACCTTCGGCACTAGGGGCACGTTATAAACCTGAAAATCGATCGTGAGAGCATGCTATATCTGGAGGATTCACCTAAAGTGACAACCGCGGCGAGATCTTAAGCGCACTCTCTTAACGTCATTAATCTCTATACCAGGCAACAAGAAACAATGCCCCAACGAACTGATGGAAGGCACCTATAAAGGCTTCCTTCTAGCGAAGCCTTCATGCTTCCTCGATTTCGGCTAGTCCTCCATCAACTTCCCAAGCCATCCTTCGTGCTAGAGGCAGCCACAATGTCGACATCCAGTTTTACACTGGTACAATCGAACCCTCCTTGTACGGTCAATCTACCTTCCAATCTTACAGAACAACAACTTCTGAGGTTTACCGCGTTCAAGAATTGGATTTCGACCTTACAACATTCGTTATCTCTACAAGCTTCGAAGCAGCACACTTTCCATGCCTCGCCCTATAAACTTAGGAAGATAGATGTCCAAGCTGTAGATTACTTTGGGGGTGAAAGGATAGGATTTATTAAGCTTCAGGCAGAAATTTCGAACGATGAGGGCGAGAAGCTGCCAGGCGCAGTTTTCTTGCGCGGTGGGAGCGTTGGGATGCTTGTAAGCCCCCCCCCTGCATTTGAGTTTCGTGAACGCGTATGAGGACTCCTAAGACAACCTAGAATCACTGCACATGCTGATGATATATCTACAATATCAGTTGGTCCTCCAACCGGATGACGTTCCCCAGAACACCGAAACAGACAAACACGTCCTCCTAACAGTCCAACCCCGCATCGCAGCTGGCAGTCTTGCGCTTACCGAACTGCCCGCTGGTATGCTGGATGACGGTACATTTTCAGGCACGGCCGCGAAGGAAATCAGCGAGGAGACCGGATTGCAAGTACCTGAATCCGCACTTATAAACATGTCAGAGTTGGCTATGGCCAATGCTACCACCACGCCACCAAGATTAACATCACAACAACACAATAGCCAAAATGGAGAGACAGTAGTGGAGAAGTTACAGAATGCCATGTATCCTTCCCCAGGCGCCTGTGACGAGTTCATATCTCTCTTTTTATACCAAAAACGCGTACCGAGATCTCAGCTGGATGAGTGGCGTGGCAAGCTTACGGGACTGAGGGAGGAGGGTGAGAAGATCACTATCAAATTAGCTAAGTTGGAGGATCTTTGGAAGGAGGGAGGACAAGATGCAAAGGCATTGGCGGCATTGGCGTTGTATGACGGGTTGAGAAAAGAAGAGAAAATATAGGTGCCGGTTAGTTAGAACCGCCGAAATGGATTTAGCTAAATTTTGAGAAGATTGCAGGAAATTCCGTCGTATGAAAGGCCACACTACTCGCATTTTTTGTGCGAGGCGTCCCTGCACAAGCGCCGAGCTCTGTAGGTGCCTTCAATTGCCCTGGTAAATATTGCGAGGAATGCGGATTCTTTCTAGCAGAACTTATGAAGCACTTAACGAACGACGGATAGTTGAGAGGAAGTGTTACATGATATTTCTCGAGGTAGGATGTCTGCGCTTGGGTGTCTGCTGACGATGGAGCTCAATAGGATTTTGGCAAACTGATATATCAAATATTTATTTAACAAAATTCAGAAACGTAATAATTGATTGGTTGTATAGCAATCGTCCCCCAATGCATGAATTGCGAATCAAGAAGGGGTTAGCAATCATCGATCCGGAGACAGCCAACCAATGATGGTAACATATGCCCACATTCGAACCTTCCTCTTCATAGCTCTTTACCAACCAATACGACTGCTCCCAACTACTGCAGAGATCCTTAACGCGCTTTATCGGGGAGATGAAATGGTGCTGCTGCTCCGACACTGCCATCTAGCTTTGATATACGCGATGCTAATATAACTATCAAGTGTGGTGACAAGCGGTATAATGTGAGCCCCTTCCAATGCCTAAGATCCCCGTTCAGACCCTCATTATCTAGAAATATTCGCTGATGAGCAGTGACAGTTTAATGAAAGTATCTCAAACATCTACACATTATTTGAACTAATGTCCCGAAATGCGTCATTCGCAGACGTCGCAATACTCAGCTTTCTTGACTGCCAAGGCTAGGATATTCCGTTGTCTGATCTGCCTTTGCCCTAGGATCTAGACTATGGGATCCTGGGATCGGATGGTCTCAGTCCATTCAACTCATCCAGCAAACAGAAAAACACCTCTTTCCCGTTGCTCTTTGTAAACATTGCGTTGGATCCCGTCCCCCCGCTCTCTGGAGCCCTTAAAATGACGCGGAAATCCGCCAGTGCAGGGCGGTTATAGCAGGTCTCAGAGGAGCATAGATCACTTTCCTTAATATCGTGATGTACGATTGATGTTATGGGGAAATATTTTCAGTATGGTGAAGTTCCAGCCCCACCTAATTCAGGTGTTGAAGGTGGGTGGAAGAGATGTGAGACTGACGAACGGTCATGGAAACTCTTTCATAAAGAAGAGTGGCTGCGGCAATATGGAAAGGCGGCAGATAGAGATGGAGAAAATGTGCAAGTAATCGCAGAAGGAATGCAAGCATGGAAAGATATCCAAAGATACATAGGGAAGAGGCGGGAGGTAGGATACTAGAGCGGTAGGATCTGGGCAGTAACAGTAGGCAGTAGCATTACTTTTTAAATCTTCTATTAAGTTTAATTCCGCCCGTATAAAATTAACGGCTTAGAGCTCTTTTTTTTGGAATTTATAGGGTAATCAAGTACGGTTTATCTTGGGCAGTAAAACCAACATTTTCAGGGCGTTTCTGCGCCGTTGTGGTCGCGGAGCGGGCGTCGTATCTGTCCAGGTTTACACCTGGCTGACCTTAACATATGGCGCATCACAGCCGAGACCCCCCAAGCCTCTAGACGTGAATGCATATACCTCAGAAAACTTAGTGCGGCCTTTGGAGTACAAAATTTAAGGTTGTTCCGCGGAGTGAAAAGTATCTGGCAGTACAGCACGAGCTGAAAGGTGTACTGGAGTTTGGTCCCACTATGGGTGAGCGTAGCAAATTATTGTGGTCGCGTTAGGAACACTGTGTCATTTCAAAATATGCTTCAGCACAAGTCTGGTAAGCGATTCTAATGGGTCGAAATTGTTGCATTATCAGTACAATTCCCAGAGTCATACATCTTGCTCTCAGGTTCGACTCTTCGCTCTCTTGTCACGTCTTCAAAGACCCACAGCTGACGCACGACTCCCTAGTGAATTATACGTCTCACGTTACTGTGCAAACTATCCTACAAGAAATTCCATGCATCCATTTTAGACAAGAGATTGCAATCATAAAATCACGTAGTTAAGAAAGACAGCGGGTATGACGCACTAAATAGAAAGGGCCGTGCTCAATAGAGACCGCACACTATGCAAGCAACTCAGAGATGGAACGTGTGAGCGTGATGCCGAAACCTCAGGTTCCAGAGAAACATAAATATGAAAGGCCAAGTATGGGCTGAAGAGGAAAGAGGAAGCACTTTCATACCTATAACCGTTGTGACTTCCCGTATGTATAGCCCGAGTCACACGTCCGATAATTAACCAGTCTTCCAAACACTCCCTCCCACACATGATTATAGCAACGCTGGAAAGAGTAGTCACTCTTGATCCGATTCCGGCGGATCAGTAAGTGCCTCATCATCTTCTTGGACTTCCACAGAAGCCTTGCCCCTGGCCCTCCCTCTCGTTATGATGTTCGTCTTTGGGGTTGTGTTAGTCTTTCCATTCACCTTCGCCTTCCCCCTTCCATTAACTGTAACAGGGGTGGACTTCTTCTTGGACTCAGCGACAGGGGTAACGTCGTTCGATTTCTTAGCTCCTCTTGTCCGTGTTTCCCTAATCGCCGGTTTTGGCGCCGGCTCCGGTTCTGGTTCCGGTTCTTCCTCTTCTTCCTCTTGCTCAACTTCAGCTTCAGCTTCGGCCATATCCTCATCTTCATCAGCACGACCGCCTTCCTGATTTTGGCTCTCCGTCTCACTTGCCTCAACCTCCTCGTCTGTGTCATCAGCCTGCCACTTTTCCATCTCGACGTCATCTTCATCATCGCTTTGCTCAACATAGCTCTTTGTAGTGGACTTCCTCCCGCTCCGGCGTCGCGTCTCACTCGAAGGTGCGACACCACCTTCGGCATTGCTATCATCGGCCCTTCGGGACTTCTTCGGTGTTCTGACCGGCTTAGTGGCTTTCGGCTTCACTTTGTTTATGGTTGGTATTTTAGCACGTTTCTTCGTTCGTATCTCCGTGCCGTCATCAGCAAGATTTTTCCTCTTCTTTGCCCTTATGCTTCCCCTGACCACGCCTTCTAGCCCTTCTATGACCTTTTCCCCGATCCACACTTTGTCAGCAACCTCTTGTGCTCGTTCGTGACTCTCCAAAGCCTTAAAGATCCCTCCAGGCGGTTTCAGTTTCCCAGGCCAAGCTTGCATACTCCAGCCCTGCAGCTCTTCCCACTGCCTGATTACCGCTTGAGCCAAGTCGCTTAAGACGTAAAGATTTTCGTCTGCAACAAGGGAAGGAGGGGAAGCGATGCCGTCTGCGACACCCTTGACTCGTTGCGCTACATGATATATGAGGCTCAGATTATCAGGGTTAGCGACACATTTGAGGTAGAAGATGATATACTGCACGAAATCTTTCAGGTTTTCAGGATCTGGGTCGAAATCTGGGTGGTGCGCGAGTAGACTTATTAAGCGCGCGAAGACAGTTTCGAGTGTCGTGCTCTTACGGGCCTCGAAGCGTGTGCGCTGCGATTTGACCCAAGTTACTACACTGTCCTTCAAGTGTTGATCTGGTTCGAAAGCCATCAGGAACAGGATGGAGAAGAAGCGGGGATGGAGAGATCCTTGGCCAAGATATTTCATTAACTTGTTCACGAAACCAATACGCATAGGTGTACAGGGATCTTGCGCCACGGTCGCAAGAGCGTTGAAGGCGGATGGAGTAAGCATAGAGTCGAGATGTCGAGTGCAGGAAAGCTTTAGGAGGAGCTGAGAGGCAAGCAGGCGCAGCCGGCTTTTGTGTCCGGCTGGGGAGTTACCATTCTTAGAAAGCTCGCCATGCTTAGCCACAAGAACGTTGAGAAGCTTGTAGACCGGAGATGCGATTTCCACAGCAGGGACATCGGTAGGGATGGCACGCAAACTATTGATGAGAATCTTGAGGGCCCAAACTTTGGCCGTCAGGTCTTCGTCTGGTGTATCAATCCACTCAGGGTCGTCAACCGAAGCTTCGTTGCGACTTTGGAGGAGAACATGGTTGATGGCGATATCGATTACAGGATCAGTGTCATCTTCAATTTCACGCCGGGCGAGCAGTATAAGTTGGCTAAGTGCTGCGAGTTTGGATAAGTAGTTGCCGGAGCCACACTGGAAGTCCTTTGTGCACTTGCTCAGGATATCTTTAGCATGCATCTCTTTCTTATCCGCAATACTCATGATTATTGTGACTGCATGCTTTGCAGCTTTCGGGGGTGTGCCATAGAGGGCAAAGCTGATCAAGCTTTGCAAAAATTTTCGATCCTTAGGGAGATCCTTAGGGAATTTTCGCGCGAACCCAGCGCAGGCCTTAAGGTCATCCACTACACCTTGTCCGTTGGGTTTCTTAGCTGTGGGAGCTTCGCCTTCGATTGCTTTGCAAAGATCCTGTACATGAGCCTTGAAAACGTCAGGGTGTTTGGTTGATATCTCCTTTAATACTTCGTGTGCGGTAGACCCAAGACCTTCCTCATCAGTGCGCGAAAACTCAATGATGGCCGGCACATGGCTTCTGTTGTAACAAAGAATGCCGACCCTATAGATGAGCGGTGTTAGAGTGTCCAATAGACTAGAGTTGCCCGGAGCATCCTCTATTCTCTTGGTAAACTCTTTCTGTACACTGTTTTAGTAGTTGCGTGCATGATACTGCTCTTGAGACTTACTATTGACTTGTATACCTTCCTATAATCACTATCTGGGGCCATACAAAACCTGATCAGCTGGTAGCTCCGGCGGTCATGCATCTTGGCAAATTTCCAGAGATCATCATGAGTTCGTGAGGCATCTGGTAGAACCTTGCAATAGTATGCAATAAGACCGCCTAGTTGTTCTTTGACTTCCTTTTCGCCTTTTTCTACGACGCCGCCCTTGGAGTATGTTATCATGTGTGTTAGTGTAAGGAGGGGCTATGCTCACATTATAATCCTCACACTTCTTAAGAAATGCTTCCATGTACTTTGCTCCTGCGGCCTGGTTTGCTTGACGCGCAAAGTAAACCATCTTAGCTCTGTCATCTAGGTCCCTGACAAGCACAAGCTGGCGTTCCGTCCTAATTTTGTCCAATTCCAATTCTGTGTAACCATGATCTCCATTCTTCTGGCTGTCTTTCACAACCTGAGAGCCGCCATTAGCCGTGGGCTTTGGCTTAATCGGTGGGTAGCCGAGGGGTAGTAAGGACTCAAACATAACGTGGTCGACAAGAACATTAATTTCCAGGTCATTGATATAACATGCGCCCAGAATTTTCGACGGAATTGGACCAAGGAGCTTGCTTATCCGTTCGTTCCCTTCCGCAATTGCACCAGATGCTACGCCCCAGATCTTTCCAAGCAAGTTCATTGCTTCGGCACGAATGCTATGCTTCCTATCCTTTACTCGATCTGCAAGATTAAAGAGCACAGACCCCGTTTCGGATGCGCTACCAATGCTGCCTAGCTTTTGAACTATATCATTGAAGTTGAACTGCTCGATGGATCTGACAGCTGCAAGCCGGACCCTCTCATCGATATCTACGAGCATCTCAGCTAAATATCTGAGCAACTTTTGCTCTTCTTCAGGGTCTAGGCCGACGCCTCCGGCAGACGTCATGAGAATGCGTCCTATGCTTGTTGTCCATGTGGCACGAATAATTGGGGACTTGTCTTGTTTTCGCGAGAGAAAAGACTGGTATGGCTGGGAGTGACTGGCTGGGAAAGAGTGAGGCGAAGTTGGGGTAGTGAGGAAGTTGTATACTTGAGTATAATCTGACGGTGGTGCGAGACTCTGTGAAGGATAGGCAACGGGATTTAGCACCGCAGGAGGTGGTGGACCTGCTGCTCCAATACCAGAAATCATATCGCCAAACGTCTCCGTTGCTAAAAGACGAAGCTGAACGTTCTCGGCGCCCAATTCATCTTGTAGGTGTGGGATAATATCTTGCAGAACATCTGGAGTACATCGCCATAGCTCACGAAGTAGCCTATGCGCCTTTTTGGCTTCCTCTAGATCCTCTTCCGTAGGTCCTCGTAGTACCTCATCCTCTGAATCGTCCATTTCGCTGCTAGCTCGTTTCCGTGACTTGTGCTTCGGAGCGGAGGTTATAGCGGTCGAGGCATCAACAATAACGGAGCTGAAATATTGGCCTATATGTCGTGCCATCTTGTCAGGGCAAGAATTACAAATATTTTTGGCCATGTTGTATGGAGGTGGTGCCTCTTTGAGAAGTAAGGTAGACTGCTTCTCGTCCACATGCCCATTCTTTTTGTTCTTGGAGCTCCCCGTCGGCGCCACCCTGGGATCTGCGCGCAAAAATTGTGCTAGTATTACGTCTACCACTTCGGCGGGTAGCGTCTGAGATTCATCGACCAGAATCGCCAACACGGCCGTCATATGGTGTTCCACGTTCTTGCTTAACTCCTCGCCAGAATCTGCTTTGGAGGGACCTGAAAGAACATCGAAACAGTAGGAGAAGAGTTGTGACATAAGATTCTGTGAGGATGGAATGTCTGTAAGAAGTACTATGGTCTTAACTTCAGCGAGGGACTTCAGGACATAGAGATGTTGGCCGTTATATGGGTTCGAAGGGTCCGCAAGCGCAGGAAATATTTTCGTTATGAAGAGAGCAAAAACATCCTGCGCATATCGTTAGCAATTGCCCCTAAATTAGTGTATCTCTAATCACCTTTAACTGCGATGCCGTGTAAGGCGCATCCGGAGCGCATAACCGGAATATGTCCACGATACAACATGCTGTCCATGCCCTGACACCTCCGTCTTTATGCTGTACTAGATTGTGGTGCGCCAATTCCTTTGCAACAGGCAACAGTGAATCTCTGTCCGCTTCCTCCTGTTCCATGCCCCGCAGCTCCTGAGAGAGCGCCTGTAGTCGTCGCAGAAGTTCTCCTACTGCTATCGGTTTACCCGGTCGCCCTGTGAGTGTCTCGTTGAATCGCAGCTTTGAAGTGCCATCCTGCCCTCCCTCTTCTTCTACGACTTCGGTGGCTGCACTCCGCCGGCTTCGTGTCGCCATGCCGTGTTGTTGCTCGTGCTGTCTCGCGCTTATTTCGATGCTATGAAGGCGAATACTTTCGGTAGAGGGTTTGAAGATCGAGACGGGCGATTGAGTCCGCCTGAGTATTTGAGTAGAGGGAAGGTGTGAATGTGTGGGTTCAACGTGTTAAAGATTCGAAGGCTGCACGGCGCGTGGGTTGGCAGTGACGCGTGAGATGGAAGCTCGAAGCGAGGAAATTCAGACGAAATGTCAGCCACCCAAGCGAGCCACTGAAAATTACGCCAAAATCTACCAGCTTTATATATTAATTACTTTACTACTACTTACCCGTGACGTTTTGGTTTCGTAAACTCAACCAACACCACCTCGCTAGCTAGGTGGCTGCCAGCACGGTGCACAGCCCACCAAGGAACCCAGAAAATCACGATATATTCACTACTTATTTTTATAAGGCCCTCGCCGTACTACAATTCCGTTGGCCTTGTTATAGGCCCTTATAACTTTACGTGCATCTATCTCTTTGCGCTTCTAGGCCTTAATTACCTTATTGGCAGCCCTTTTCTCAAGCTTCTTTAGCTTCTCTCGTGCATCCTACAACACTAAGAGTTCAGAATTCTCTACAGCATTGCGCCCATCTTGTACATAAAGTACGCCTCCCGTTTAAAGTAACTGCCGAGCATCCTTTTGCATATCCTTACGCTTCTGCGCTGCAGCAGTAGTGCGTAATAAGTCTCTATATGCAGCCTCAGCTGCAACCGCAATTGCTAGGCTACCACATATAAACTTTTCATGCAGGATATACCACGTATCCTCGTCCTCCTCCTAATCTAGCAGATTAGCTAGTACTACAAGCGTACGCGCACAAGCTGGTGTCTCTAGAAGGTGATTTTCTATAGAACCTGCATCTACAGGCGTTGTTGCCCGTGGTAATAGCATTTAAATTTGGCTAAGTATAACAGCGGAATTAAAAGGAATTAGCCCTAATTTTGCCCAGGCGCTTAGGACTATGCTTCTCTTAAATATATTAAGGCGAACTTTATATAGAGCTTATAGAAACTCCATCTTGTTAAAATCTATACAGCCATTTTAAAAGGCCCTAGCTACAGCTTGCCCATACCAGTACTTATACAGCTGGAAAACTACAACATTAAGAGGCTAACAGATATGCGTTATATGCGAAATTATAGCAAATAAGACAATTAGATGGTCATCGCAGAACTATATAAATTGCCTAGTAAAATGGCTGGTGTGGCCATCTAGGATAAGGAGTCGATTTTTGCTAATTTAGCGCTTTTTAGACCACTGTTTGAAGTGAATAGCCCACTTTAACAGTAGCTGATCATTAATATATGCAGTATCGCTTACTCCTAGCAAGTAATTGCCTGGCAGCTTATCTGTTCGTATACACTAGCGCTTTTATATAGTTTTACCTACTAGGATAATAAGCGGAGGCCCTATAGCTCTATCACCAGAAATTACTTCTGCGACCGTAGCTAATTCGCGGCTGGTATCCTTTACAGCAGTAATTCAAAAGGCCTTTAAAGCTATAATCACCTTCTCTTTCTTGCCTGCGCCTAGGCGTATACCCGTTTCATCATAATTATATATATCTCCCACTATAATTTCATAAAGCCCTACCACGCGATTATAGTCCTCGTACTAGCGCGATAGCGCTATTAGGTCTTCTACCGCCTATCTTTCCAGCTCCTTAGGATTCTCAGTACATAGACTAAATTTAGGGTGGCGCTTAAGGAATCTATTGGTCCAATAGCTGCCACAGAGTAGTGGTTCTCCTGGGCTGGTGTGACGCGATCTAAGTATACAATTACACTCCCACTTAAGCTCTTAGACTGTTATACACATTCCAAGCGCGTCACGGTGATGCAGCTATATTAGAAGGCCCTTCTCCTTGTATGGAGTAAGTAGTAGGTTATGAGCTAGTAGTCTAGGCTGTGCAGGGAGTCCATTAACACGATTCTTAACGCGGTTGTATTTGGCACAGAAATGGCGCGCAGCAGCAGCAATAGAAGGAAACTTATTAGCTATATAGGCAGTAAAGGCCTTTTAGACCTTAGCCTCATCTTCAAGAGAATCAGAAGTTATGGTTGTAGATAATTATTACGGTTTAAAGTTCAAAGTTGTTTTCTGGGTTCCTTGGTGGGCTGTGCACCGTGCTGGCAGCCACCTAGCTAGCGAGGTGGTGTTGGTTGAGTTTACGAAACCAAAACGTCACGGGTATAAGGTTATTAGCTAATTTTGTGTAATTTTGAGTGGCTCGCTTTGCTAAGACGTTAGATCACAGACCTTGATTGAACGTCAACCATCAATTCACCCTCTTAATCAGGTCATTTTCTGATGATTATGGTGGGAAATTTAACGCAAAAAAATACCTGGACCACTGAGAGATAATTATGTTCCTCAAAAGGGTACCTGAAATTCCGATATACTAAAGCGCCGGAAGCCGTGACGTGATGGAAAGAAGGAATCAAGTCTTCCAAACTGTAAGATCCTAGGAACTGATGTCTTTGTTGATTATCTAAATTCCTTCTCAGCTAAAGCCGCATTGTGTGAAGCTGAGCCAGGCAGCACTAGCGCTTGCCGGAAAAGCTGGAAATAGCAAAGACGTCGTTGACAGCTTAGCACAGCTTTTAACAACCCTCAAAGATATCACCACAGACTCCCTAGATGAAAAACTTGCCGATTATGTCTTCTTTCCACTATCACATGTTTTACGGGAGTCTCAAAATCTCCCCGTTCGTGCTCTGGAGCTTTCTTTGCACTGTCTTTCTATATTACTAAGAACAGGCTGGCGCTCTCGAATCGCTCCGAATCTTGGTGGCCAGCTCCTGATCCTATTAACCTTTTTAGCAAACGCTTCTTCCGCTGGAAAGAAGATACCAAACACTTCCGAAGAGCTTCAATCAGTGGCATTCATATGTTTGTCAGAGCTGTTTTCGGCACTCGCTTTTACCCAGCAGGGTAGAGAATCTCTCATCAGTTCTGCCAATATACCCGCACTTAGTCACGCGATCACAGTTGTCTTGGAGGGTATTACAAATGGAGCGTCGAACGAGGTTCAGTTTGCAGCACTCGCAGCTCTAAAAGCAGTATGCTCTGTGGTGGAGGAACGAGACGCACTAGCCAGCTTCCTACCAGGAATTGTATCATCACTAACCAGAGTCTTGACTCTGGGTACCAAATCTCGGAGATCTTTCAGACTCCTCGAAGGTGGACTGAATGTGTTATCCAAATTATTTCATATTGTACTCAGCGACGCGCACACAAAGGACCTTCCAGATAATACGGAGGATGATGGAAAATCACCCAAATTTGAAGGCCTCACCCTTTCCTGGCTCAAGGCTACTGCTGGCCAGATTAAGCTTGCGTTGGCAAACATTGTCAAGTTACGTCAACATGACCGAATTGAAGTCCGTCAAGCCTTGCTTCAACTTTGTATCAGAGTTCTCAAAGATTGCCGAGTCTCTCTGTCCCAATCCACTGGTATGATGGTGGAGACCCTTGTGATGCTATCTGGAGTGGATGAGCGAGATGAAGTTCAACTAACATTGAAACAAATGCTCGGGGCAGATTCAAATCTAGAAGATCTACTAAGATCAAGTTTGCATGGTTGGGTCACAGCTTTACCGCGTATAATGCAGTCACCAGATGATTCAGCCAAACGAAAAATTATTCATCTAGTTTCTATCGCTTTTCGCATTCTCAGCGAGCAAGGAATTGATCTTACAATTGTTGACCGCGTAATGGCCTCAAATCTCCGAGACAGTGTCTCGAATGTCATTCGCGGGTTCAAAGGATTCGGATCTGTTATTGAATCAGGTTCAACAAGTTCGCTCACGGACAAAAAGACTTGGTTTGTAGAAAACCAGTCAACTTCCTTTCAACCTCTTCTCATGAACTCAAAAGGCCAAGAAGACACAGTGTTGGAGCTGGAATCACTACTTCAGCAACTAGCTACTTCAGATTCTTCAATGATGATTTCCAGAGACCTCGTAGAATTCACCCGATCTAGCTCACGTGAATCACAATTAGCCAGTTTTTGGTTATCTTTGAAGCTACTCGAGCTCAACACCAAGCATAGCATCGAAATTGAAGACTTTCTAGATCTGGGCACGTCGCAGGTGGGCCTTCGAACCGAGCTTCTCGAGGAACTTTACTCCTTCTCTCTTCATATCCTTACAGGTTCGGATTCTGAGACAGAGTTAGACTGGCGCTTTCATGCCCTCTCATTGGAGACAGTGGCAATGCAAGCTATGCGGAACAGAGTTGGCTTCAGAGCTGAGCTTGTCGACGCGCTTTACCCTGTAATCCATCTTGTCGGAAGCTCCAATCCTATGCTCCGTAACCATGCAATTACTTGTTTGAACATAGTTTCCGATGCTTGTGGTTATACGCATGCCGGCGATCTAATTGTCTCGAATGTCGACTATCTCGTAAACGCTGTCGCGTTAAAACTGAACACCTTCGACATATCCCCTCAAGCTCCCCAAGTTCTACTAATGATGATTCGACTTTCGGGGCCGTCAGTGTTGCCGTATCTTGATGATTTAGTTGAAAGTATTTTCGCAGCGCTGGAGTACTTTCATGGATACCCAAAGTTGGTTGAGCTTCTCTTTTCGGTGCTGAAATGCGTTGCGGAAGAAGGCGTGAAGACCCCACAGCTTGCTATTACCACGGACGATGTTGATTCACATCACAAACTGCCGTGGAAGCCAGCTAGTGTGACAGATGTGGTGAATGTCATTAAGGCGATGAAAATCGATGCTGCAAAGAGTGAAGAGGAGAAAGCCGAGAAGATGGAAGGGATTTTCCCCCAGAAACCTTGGAATCCAGCCAGTAATGAAGAGGAATATCAAGCCAACGACTCCTTTGGTGAAGAAACCAAGGAAGAGCAGCCAGCCGAGCGTCCAGAAACCCCTCCGCGGGCTCCCAAAATATTCGATATCCTCCTGAAAATCTCCCAACTTACCCAGCATTACCTCACGTCACCGTCGCCAAGCTTGCGCACATCGCTCCTCTCTCTACTGAATACGACTTTCCCTGCTCTCGCGTCTCATGAGAATTCTTTCTTACCGCTGATTAATACTTTATGGCCTGTTCTCCTTCCCCGCTTAGAGGATCCTGAGGCTTACGTTGTTTCTGGTGCATTGGATGTGGTTGTTATAATGTGCCTACATGCTGGTAATTTCATGACAAGTCGCATAGAAGGGATCTGGGAGGATATCACGAAGATCAATCATCGAGCCGCACGCGCTGTCAGAAGGCCACCTCAAAGTAGCGGAGACTCAACATCAATGACCATATCGCAGTCAACTCCGAGGAGGACCGATATTGTTCTCTCTGAGCCTGCCCAGGTAACTCAGGCCGCAAACCAAGAATATTACGTGGACGCTCCAACACGGTTGGTCTGGGAAAGCCTTGTGCGGTTTTTGACGACAATTGTCGAGAATGTGTCTGTGAGAGAGGAAATCTTCGACGACGTCTTGAGTATGCTAGAACCCGTCTTGGAGGAACGGACGGCAATCAAGAAGTCACTAGAGACTAGGAATTCCGATGCAGTATGGCTGAAGCTGTTCGCTAAGAGTCAACGGCAGATGCACGAGCCTGGAGTCAAAAACGGATCTAAGTACAAGCTGACCGAACCTGTCGGGCGGCCAGAGTGGAAGTTTGCACGACTGGAGGCACGATGATAGGCACTTTAAGGGCATACTTTTCACATTAAGTCAACGCGTAAATCCACGTCATTCAGGCGTGAAAACGTCCGGCATTCCCCGACAACATTGAAGCTGGTAGCGTGCACGATATCACATGTGTCACACATGTTTGTACTCATGTGGTGGTGCATATCGAACCTGTTTGGTCTTGCTTTGGTTAACCAATCAGGGGAAACAAACATGTGCGGGCACCATCAGGACGCAAAATACTGGCGATTAAAATTTATTAGTGGCATAACGATGCGAGGATTGCTTCTTTGCATATTCGTAAGGAGTTAATGGATATAAAGGGGACTCCTATGGTTATGCAAATATGTACATCGTATTCTCAGTTGTGATGTGCTCCCACACGTATACTACCTACAACGTTTGTCATTACATCGCTATTCACTCGCACCAATGTTGGCGGTGCTACTCCACTCTACCTTGTGTTTTGCCCGGACTACAGCATTCAGAATATTGAACAGGGTGTATGTCTGGATCGCACTTGTCATGCTGCAAGGATGACAGAGTGGGTGTAGGGGATTAGCACCCATGGAGATGTGTAAGGAGTGTTTAATACCATTGGGATAGGCGAGCAAAAGACGAGGAGGTATATGGAATTGACTGCGTCTATGACTTCCATAGCGGAAGAAGGCCAAAAGGGCGGAACTAAAACTGATGATCAAAACCCACCTCCTAGAAGATTCGTCACGCCACATTCAACTCCCCCAATGCAGAAGATGCAGGTCAACCGAAATGATCGCATGAACCTAGAGCTTCTATATTGATGCATCACTGGAACCTGAATGAGGAGAATTCAGGGTCAGAAAATTAGGCTAGATTGAGCATGCTGGTTGTTACAAGTGGTTTGCGACAGAGGGTCCGAAATAGTCGGTTTTATAGATGCGCGTATATGGAGGCGCGTATGAATTCAGACTGAGGGGAAGGGAGCCTGCCGTCAATTTATTACATGTGCACGTTCTCAAGTGTTTTCTGATAGTAATTGTAAAGGATAAAGCGTGTTAGGCGTAGTAGGTTTATATCGATGATCTAATGTCTATGCACGAACCTTCTACAAGCCAAGTTCTTCTCATTCCGGAGGAGTTCGTAATTCACGAAGCATGTTTCTGTGAGTCAGCAATAGAAAAAGAGCGTCTGGAGTAAGCAAAGAGCAACTTAAAAGCTCCCGATGACTCGTTTCACAGTGGGGTCAAAGCCCACTAAGTGTAGCCTCAAGCTCCTTTGCAAGCTCTGGAACACCCCGAGTCTCGATTTGCAGTCTTTCTGGCAATTTCTTGGCTTGCTGAGCCATAGGCATTTCGGCCCCCATAACCTGGTCTTTGGTAGACACTGGGCCTCTCTGTGAAGGATCCATCTGCGTCTCAATCTTCCTCAAAACTCTGGCAGGATTTCCTGCAGTAACGCAGAAATCCGGAACATCTTTAGTTACCACACTTCCTGCACCAACCACGCATCCTCTGCCCAGCGTCACACCTGGTAATATAACTACATTTCCACCGATCCAACAATCCTCCCCAATTTGGATCTCTTTACCAAGTTCAGGACCTTGTGTCCCGTTACGGAGCGCTGGGTCGAGGGGATGTGTGCCAGAGAAAAAGGAAACGTTTGGTCCGACGAGTGTGCGGGAGCCAATGGAAATGAGACAGGTGTCTAAGAAAACAGCATTGAAGTTTAGGAAGACGTTGTCACCAAGGCGGATATTAGTGCCATAATCAATGTGGACCGGAGGTTCGACCCAGGGGTCGTTATCAAACAATGCTTCATCTTCTTCTGGTGTAGTGGCTGGATGAGGTAACGGGGTTTTGTCGTCTGTTATGCTGCGAGACGATGTCAGCCTTTCACGTTGCATTCAGAAATACAAGCAAGGGTAGGAAATAGCCAGTAATGCAGGGTAGAAGGGGCTATAAGGAGGGAGGAAACGACAAAGACATACTTACTCCCTCCATAACTCGGTCAGACGTCTGCGCGAGACTTCTCCTGCATTGTTGTAGCGGGCGCAGGCGTGTTTGCAACGGGCTCTAGCAGCCACTAGTTCAGGTGTGAAAGCGTAGTAGAGTTCGCCACGTAGCATCTTCTGCTTATTATCTGAAAGAGCCATTTTTGGACTAGTTCTATAATTTTCGCCGAGTAATATACAGGAAATGATTGCAGGAAGGAGGGTTTGTGATGCTTTACCTCAGCAACTTCAGACCGTAGAATCAATTAGCGGACATACGTATATCCGTAAGCGGATATCGCTAGCCTTTTTGTTAAAAAATAGATTCTATGGTCTGAGGGACTTTCGCAACATTTATTAAGTGGTCCGACTTGTTTTATATATAGAGCAGTCGCCTTCTTTAACGAAATTAATCTACACCACTATAACAGCTATTATCTTAGAAATACTATTAAATTAATCCGCAGAAGTAGCTTAATAATCGATTAATATATCTACCCAATTAGCCCCCACGATGTCGAGCAGAAAGCGCCGCCGAACGGGTATCGACAATTAAATTGCCCGCCCCCACTACAAATATAATACTAGTTATCCAGTATAACGCGGATACTATATATCCACCTAGCTATAGTAGGCGCCTTAAGGTACCTATTATAGGTCTATATAGGTTTTATATATATTAGCTAGCGTTAGCTAGCGTTTAATAAATTATATATAGAGGTCACGCTCTTAATAACGCGTTTTTTTTTAACGAAAATAAGCATAAGGCCTAAAAATACCTGCGTAATAAAAATAATATATTCTAAAAGCCTAGGTTCTGTTATATAATTAATAAATTTTGGGAAATAATATAAAACACTGGTGTTGAGTTATTTTAATATCCGCAACCTCCGTAACGCGGATATCGTCCACGCGCTTTACAAATGTTGGGAAACGGCCTCATACGTGATTCCGATGGTGCGCCGCGAATATGGTTAGCTTGCGGGCCGATTGAAAATCCGCCCACGGAATCACGTCTGAGCTTGCTTGAGGTACCTTAGCAAGCTCAGACCATAGAATTAATTAGCGGACATACGTATATCCGCAAGCGGATATCGCTAACCTTTTTTGTTAAAAAGTTGATTCATGGTATGCGAGGCCTAGCTGATCCTTGGTTAGCCGGGAAATCACGTGTTCAGCCAGCCACCTAGGTCAGATTTGAGGATCTCCATAGCGCCACAAGTGCTAAGCTGTAAAAATACGCGTATCAGGGACCACCTGCTAATTAAGCCGCTAATAGACGCCGGCCACACGGTAATTAGGGCCATTAGGGCCTTAAGTATATATAAAAAAGTCCTCCCTACCTAATCCTTGATCGTAGTAGCACGTCTACTATTATACCTGCTATATAAGATAGCGCTGACCAACCGCGTAGAGATTAATATCGCTAATAATACCAAATTACGCGCTAATGCGCAGCATATCCTTACCCTTACGCGTGCCACTAGGCCTAAGAATATATCTTTAACGTATAAACCAAAGCAGAGAGAGTTTAAGGTAAGAAGAATATAATACCCCTATTACGCCCTATTGCACCCTGCGGCTAATACATTGTCTAGCTCTAGGCCTTCTGTAAACAAAAGCAGTACTATAATAGTAATACTGTTACGGAGGATAAGCTACTTCTCTTTTTTATTAAGGAGGTTATAGCCTAGCCCTTAAAAGGGGAGAGCCGTAAAGCTAACAGTAACGTACCCTAAGAGGAGACGCGTCTCTTGTAGCGGTTAGTTTATAGCTATATTATCACTCTAATAGACCTCTATTAGATATAAAAAGCCATAGGAATAAACAGCCACCTGTTTCTATAGGAGGACAGCATTAGGGAGTACCTAAAGACGCTATAGCGGAGGGACGCGCAGTATAAAAAAGAGCAGTTTGCTAATAAGGGCAGAGATACCCTCCTTAACGGCTATACTAAGGAGGAGTTTTAGAGTATCTGCCGTAAGCTCTAGACTAGGGACGCCGTCTTGTCCCTAGAGTGCTACTTCTGCATACTTGTTAATATCCTACTAGGCTACTATATGCTTACCTATGGCGGTAATAGACGCTCCACTAAAATCTTAGATTTATTTACCTTTAAGTTTAAGGGTAAAGGCCCCACACGCTATATGCCCTTAATATTTACTACGTGCGCAGGCAAGTAGAACTAGTATGGCTGTTTTAAGACTATTGGGGCCCTATAGAATAAGAGACCGCTTATTTATATGCTTAGTAGGCTAGCCTTTTATCTTCTATACCGCTGGGATCTTAGTACTAAGCTATTTCTAGACTTTAGCAGGTGCTTAGTATGGTACAATATACGCCTAATTAAGAGTAGTATAAGGAACCGTAAGGCGGCCCTCTTATATAACTTATAGCGAGATTGGGTTGTAAAGGCCTTCTAGTATATTAGCGTCTTCTTAAAGAAGAAGACGTATATTAGGCAGAGCGCCGGCGCTAAAATAGTAGAGCTAAAGGGGGTTAGCAAGGACCAGATTTAACGCGCTGGGAGGTAGAACTAAGAGCAAATAGTAGGCTATTACTTAAACTCTCTCCTATAAGAGTTTATAAGGTTAATAGTAGGGTACCCCTTATAGATAGGCTGCTTTAAAATCTGCCGTACGGATATTATACCGCCTAATACGCTGCTATTAATAATATGGCCCAAACTAGATAAATAGAAGGGCCGTTTTGGCCTATAGCCATACTAAATTAATGACCTTGCCGCTGTAGGGGTTATAAGCCTTCTTTTTTACCTTCGCGAGGTTATTCTATAGGACTTAGTAGCCCTTTACAAGATGTTCCTAAGCTATCTAGTATAGAGCTGTAACGGAACCTTGTAGCAAGAACTACGGTGGGTTTGTTAATGGGCTAGGTATATAGGTATAAATAATAAGTCAACAACGTAATAATAACTAGTGGAGTGGTTGCCTAATAGACTAACTCTAATTATATTCTAAGATTTACTATAAAGAGAGAACTATCTGGGTAGGGACTGTGGTCCTTTAAATATACAATTGTATGCCTAAGAAATCCCTTCGCTATATAAGGTACGTAGTGTACATAGTGTACGTAAGTACGCTCGCTACGTTTGCTACGTTCGCTATATGTAGGTCATATAACTCGGTTACCATTCTTCGTCACATAGTTCCACCGGCTCTATCTTGGACCGTGCTTATATTAACCAACTAGCTTCTACTAACTCTTCTCCAAGTAGTTATAACATTATACTTAAGCTGTCCGTAATACTATCTCCCTTCTCTTTATCTTTGTCCTTAAAGATTCCTAATATCTCCAAGTTATCTACTAGAGGTGTGATGTCCGTTTAATTAATCTAGTTAATATTTTTACTTATTATACCTAAAGCTTCTTCTTCTTCTTTGCACTTACAGCGTCGCGCCCGTACCATTGCGTTAATCCTTTTAACTGGTATTATAATGGGTCCTTATTCTTACTGTTTGGAGAAGGGGTTAGTATATATTGCGATTATAACTCCTTCTAGCCGCTAACCTTCCTCCTGCTTAGAGTGTACTAAATTAAACATACGTTCTAGTTGCAACATTTATTCTATATTAGATGGTAAATATACGCGTTCTATTACTCTTAATAGCCTTTAAGTACCCTTGTTAATTGCTACTAGGGTCCTGGGTTTAATCTACTACTAACTCTCTTAAGCGGGAGCTGTCGCAAGCCCGTACTAATTTTTAATGTCTACGAGACAATAAAGACCGCGCTTATAAGGAGGAACGCCGCCTTTTTAAGGCCCGTCTCTCTGCCTCTACTTATTTGTCTTGTCTTAAGAAGGTTTATAAGAAGGGTTATTTTAAGGAGTAGAAACTTGTTTAACAGGGTTTGTCTAAGCTAGGTAATAAATAAGTAGTATTTTTAGAGAAGGAAACAACTCTAAGTAACTTAGTAGTTGCTCTTTCTAGGTCCCCCTTAGGTAACTTATCCTTTAGCAATCCTTTTTTAATGCTCCCTAACCTACTCTTTTTTAATACTTCTGTACCTTTTCTATAGTGTTCTCTAAGTTGCTTAGTAGTTCCTAGGTAGTCTTACTATAGCCTATCCACTTTACTTTATACTACATTTTATTATCTACGTCCTTATAGCTAATAATCTTTAAAACTTGCTATTTGTCTTCCTCTCGTCCTCTATACATGTCCTATTTATAAACTAGTGGCTTAATATTCCCATGTGCTAGCTCTAGCATCGCAATATACTGTATAGGGTAGATTTTTATCCTGGCTAGTAAGTTAAGTCTATATATAACTTCTAAAACTTTTACTATAACCCTAAATGGTCCTAGCCTAACGTGGTCTAACTTCTTACTTAATTATTAACTCTTAAAATTTTTGTGTAGTAGCTATACTTTATCTCCCTCCTTAAGATCTGGTCCCTTAGATCTCTTAGCATTATAGTACTTTCATCGGCAAAATATGGTACCCTACCAATGGCCTCAATGGTTGGTGGTTGACGCAATTGGCGCGCAGTTGAGGGCATTTGGCAACTCGACCGACTAGCCTATGTCGTGTTTTTTTGACACGCAGCCTG
>Ga0307507_10002151_pt1 | contig 42368 bp, 19 predicted proteins | sample 7_EM_MG_FD_207223 | JGI IMG/M metagenome (GOLD analysis project Ga0307507, IMG submission 207223) | Populus trichocarpa ectomycorrhiza microbial communities from riparian zone in the Pacific Northwest, United States - 7_EM | ecosystem: Host-associated > Plants > Roots > Unclassified | place... | reverse complement strand
AGTTCTACCAGAACCGCCACCTAAGCTCTACCCTGCCCGTGCGTAGCACAGTACCCGTTAACCTAGCAACCAAGCGAACGTTATGTACCCTTTTTCCCCTGTTTCCTACTTCCTTTTCCTCACGCAATGTCTTGACTTTATTACGCAGTTCATGTACATAGCTTAATAATATCTACTTCGCTATATATTATCACCGCTTGTGCTCGCTCCGTGACACTACCTAGATAGTTCCTTTCTTTATAGTGAATCTTAGAATATAATTAGAGTTAATCTGTTAGGTAACTACTCCACTAGTTGTTATATTATTAACTTCGTTTGAATATCTATACACCTAGCCCATTAACGAGCCCACCGTAGTATTTCCTATAAGGTTCCGTTATAATAATATAACGTGCCACTCCTATAAGCGAGATACCCCTAATTCTAAGCCACGCTTATTAAAATAATATTTTATTAAATCTATTTCTAAAATAGAGTATATTTTAAAAACGAACTATATATTTAGAAATTTACTTTATTAAGTAGGAAGGAAGATAAAAATATACTATAATTAAAAAAAAGTTTAGAAAAACCCGGTTTACCTACCATACTACAATCTTCGCGCTAAATTAAAGAAACTAAAAATTATTAATAAAATTTTATCCCTTTAAATTTTAGAAAAAGCTATTTTATTGCTACTAAAATTGAGAAAACGTGTTAAAATTTGTCTCGCTTGGGGGGATGGCACGTTAATTGGTTTAGAACTTAACAGGACTAGAGTATAGTGATTTAATTAGCTTAGGAGTCCACAAGCGTGGCACTAGATCCTTGGCGTCACGCCGTGGCGGGATTTCTCCCTGGGGGTCTGATTTATGGTAACCTAGCTTCGCATGTTGAAATACTAGAGCGATCTACACACCACAACACGATCAAGAAATTTAGATGTTTTAGGTAGTTAAGGCATAAGGCAACGCCTCTCCTGCTTGGGTGTTTAGTCCAAACCTGGGGCCAATGCAACAATGCTGAATTGGAGCTCTCCTGCTGTTTGCGCCAGAAACCTCCGCACTCCAGCCTGCAAAGCCTTCTCGCTAAGTGCATCGTCGTCTATTCCAAGCTCGCCCCGATCTAAGGGACCTTTCCATCCTCCATCCATCTCCCAAAGGTGACCATCTTTACCCTTTACAAACGTGAGGAAGTGTTGATGATTTTCTTCCTCGGGAGTAGGCGCCGTTGTATCGCCCATTTGAGCTGCGGACGAGTGAGCGGATTCCAGCGCCTGCGAGTTGTACAAGACCTCTGCACGAGCAAGGGGTTTCAGTGGTATCGCATCCTGTAGGATCTTTTCTAGATCGGAACCAGATTGGATATACTCCCTTGCGCCATTCGAGACAGCATGAAGGAGCCCAATGAGTCCACATGCGTGTCCGATTGTTTGCTTGAACCAAATTACTGGCTCCATATCCCCGGAGCCATCATACTCCGGCATGCTTCCATCATCGCTTTCCCTTGTCTTACGGTACGTGTCAGAGGGGCAGATAAAGATGAGGGCGTACACCGGACGGGGAATGAATGCCAAGAGCTCTGGGTCATCTATGCTATAGATATCGTAAAACCCAAGCTCAGGGGAGACACCAAGCTGATGAATTAGGTGAGAGAAAACTTCTGGGTTGTTCTCTGGACAACAAGTTAGAAAGGATAATGGTGAGTAGTGATAGAAAGGCGAGTTCTCAGTTAAAACCAACCTAGAGGCACGAAAGTCTTCTTCTTGCCTGGAACGCTAGCAATCCTTGGGTCAGCCATGGTATAAAGAGAATGTTCAAGTGAAGAACAACGGCATATTGGTGTTTTATATATTATGTGTACACGCAGTTTTAGGCTACCACTAGGGTGCCGAAGTCATCGCGCGTTATCGATACGAGAGAAATTCAAGGTTGCTAGGGTTGTCACGTGGCTATTGCACAGCAAACCATGGATGGATACTAGGATACTAATGCTAGATACAGCTTCATAGAGGACCTTGCAAACTGAGTGATTAGATGGAGAAGGAGGCGACCTCTTTTGATACGACTTCATATTTCATAATTTCATTCTTCAAAATCCAATCACAACAGTTACCATTTCCATTCTGTTCGTAAAAGCACGGAATCGTGCAGTGAACCTCTAGCAGCCCTTAAATCCTTGTTCAGTCAGTGGTCAACTTGCATCTGCAATGCAACGTGCTGCTGTTGCTGGAAGCCCGCTAGGAGGCAGTCCAAGAGTACAGAAGTTCAGCTTCGACGACTTACATATCGTGGGAAGTACTCTCAAAGTTGGTGTAAAGCTGCTATATATAAAATATCAAGCTTTAATTGTTGACACGATTGTAGCCAGAGCCTTTAGATTGGTAGATCCTACCTTATGGCTATACTGCCCTAACCAGTTGTTGATAATAAGCTTAGCACGGCAACGTCGCTCGCTTCATCTGCGACTGATTATCGCTACGAAAATGGCAGAAGATACCATGCTTATAAGGACGGACGTAAGTTCTATCTATCAATAGCATGAGACTGGGAAATTAAGGGCCCGAAGACTACTATTTATTGAATGATGAAGTGGGTTTTTCCTTTGCCTGAAGAAGTCATAAAGGCACTGACGGTCGAGTTTAATGACCATAACAAGAAATAGACCGTCTCGGTATGCAATTCAGCTGCAGATTTGGAGGGACCGAGAAAGCTGATAGAACTTAGAATTACAACATCGAATATGGTATATCACGCTCAACGGAAGGAAACACCTCGCACCAATTCCTGAATCTATAACCGATATTCTAGATGTGGGTGTGGGACGGCCTCCTGGGCTATAGACTTTACAACGGTGTACCCCTCTGCGGAAGTTACCGGTACAGACTTGAGGTATCATTCCCCATTGCAGTAACGATTTAATTATGCTGACAACGAGCGGTTCAACACAACCAGCTAATGTTCCGCCTAACTGCACCTTCTTGATAGATGATGCAACAGCCGATTAGGCTTTCCCAAATAAATTTGACTTCATCTATGTTTGCATGACATCGATTGGTATAAAAGATTGGCCACATTTCTTTAACGGGTGTTTCAAGAGCCTGAAACCAAGTGATTAGGTGGAAATGCAGGAGTGGAGTGTTCCATTTGGATGTGACGATGGTTCGGCGCCTCTGGATGCTCCTTTTATGAGGTGGGGATTTGGTGGGAAAGGTGCTGCAGCCAAAACAGGCCTTGATGCCCAAAGTCGCCAAAAAGTTCCCAAACTGTTTAGAGCAGGGTGGATTCGTCAACGTCCAAGAAACAAAAATAAAATGGCCACTTGGGCCATGGCCAAAAGGTAAGCGCGAAAAGTAGATCGGAGAGCTGTTCTTGAAAGATATGCTGGAGGCGGTGCGTGATGCCAGCACTGGACTATATACAAGAGTGCTTGGTTGGACAGAAGAGGCTGTTGATGGATGGCTAGAAGAAGTTATAAAAGACATGCTGGATATAAAAAAACATACCTATATGCCAATTGAAGTACTGGTAGGACTACTGGTTGTGATTGATATACTAACATTGCTCAAAGACATCTGGAAGCCAGAAAACCACAGTAAATAAGGCAACCATTCTTCAAGAAGTGTAGATGATAGGGTACGGGTAGTGATGCCATTGTCAACAAATTCCACAGCAATGCAGGGTTTGCGAGGAGTCACTAGGCTTATATCTCTTACCGTAACTTTACAATTTCTTCATCTAATTCTAGAACCACTGTCCCCTAACAAATCCTATAGGTGAGATCCAAACAGCCGATAGAGGAATAATAAAGTACTCCCCTGAATTTTTGCAATCAGGTCGTGTCCGGATAGAAAGGAGGTTGATCCCTTTTGTAGGAAATTGTGTGGCTTGTAGAGATTATCTTTGCAAAACATAGGCATATAGTACACATCGCCGAGAGTTTTTGATCTAGGGAGTGCCGTAAACCGAGCATCAGTTTACGGCCTCCCCCGCTTATAACCCTAACGCTTCCCGGACCAAGCTCATTGTGGCGTTAGCATTCGCAGAAGCCTTGCGGGAGCCTTCATCGCTAATATCGCCAAGTAAGTGAGCATCTGCTCGCATAAGCTCCTCATACTTCATCCGAACACTATCAAGCTGTTCGTTCACAGTGTCAATGACTTTCTCTTTTAGAGCTCGCAGCGATAGGTCACGGCAGTCATGTGCTAACGCTTCACAAGAGTCTGCGAGAGTCTCGTCTAAATGATACATAATATGTATTAAGTTAGACACTCCGGGCCGGTTCGCAGGGTCATAGGTCACGCCGACTAATGAATCAGTTAGAGCAGAATTTATCTTCTGCGATATTTCATCCCGAGAGTCAGTGATCAGAATCCTGGACTTGGGGTCTTCGTGAGACTTCGACATTTTCAGGTGAGGTCTAGTAAGGGACATGACACGTCTTGCGGGGGCTGCATCGAGTTAGCGCGAAAGGTATGGGGAGAAGGGAACGTACACAGTATGGTCTCTGGTGGCACGAGAACATATTGAAAGTTGTGATTGAAGCCATTGGCACACTCTCGGGCGAATTCAAGGTGCTGACTCTGGTCTGCCCCGACAGGCACATGAGTAGCTCTGTAATTCATTAGATGAGAAATGAGACAAATTCACGGCAAGAACCAGACTCACCGGTGTACTAGAATATCTGCTGCTTGTAGGACCGGGTAAGAGAACAGGCCAAGTTTAAGCTTGGTTCTGGTGGACGGGTCAAGCAGTGAGGAGCTTTCTGGAAGGGCTAATTTACTCTGCATGTACGTGAGCTTTTGAATTCGCTTTAAATAATACCATTGTATACCTTCCATTGGGTCATTCGGGACAGATAACCCATGGACGCATAGCAGCTGAGTATCCACATCAATTCGGAGTGAGCCGCCACGTCAGACTGGTAGAAAATGATAGAGCGTTTTGGATCCAAGCCGACTGCTAAAAGGGATGCAAGCATTTCTCTGCGCCATTGCCGCAGCTGCACTGGATCCTGGCGAACTGTAATAGCATGTAGGTCGACTACTGAGTAGAGGATGGTGGCATTCGATGGTGCTTCATTTTGAAGCTTGACCCATTGGCGCAGCGCGCCCAGATAGTTGCCCAGGTGTGGCACACCGGTTGGCTGGATACCAGAGAATATTACTTGAGGCCGCGCAGGTGCTATAAACGAGCTGTGGCGGGGATGCAGCGAACGAGTGGAGAAATTGGTAGTCGGTATGGCAGTCGAAGCTGCTCGTGGAATCGGGCGCAGCATCTTAATAATTTTCTATGAATATCCAGGTGGCCGAAACCGTTTCCCAAATGGCTTCGTCATTTGCACGAGCCACAGCCACAACTAGACTACGTCGCCCTCCACCATAACCACCTCATACATAGCTTTCTTACGGTATTGATCTGCCTGCATAGGTACTGCTCCTATCCTGATAGTTACGGTCAAACAAACGCCTACATCTTAAGGAAGCAAGAGTCTCGGTTCTGATATTTTTGAACCCAACTCCCGCATCTGACACAGACCATCGCCATCATGTCGTGGACAGGTCGGTTTTTCTCTCACCCATGTGGCTAGTGGCTAACACTGGAGCTGTAGGCTTCAAGAAGGGTGTGAACCGCGCTACTACTCAGGTGTTGATGAAGACCGGCCAGGTCGAGAGAACCAACGACCGCGACTTCGAAACGGAGCACAGGTATTAAGCCCGAGGCTGATCAAGGTCGACACTGCTGCTGAACCTACACCCTCTAGGCGTTTTCGGACAATGGAGGCTGCTGCAAACAAACTACAGAAAGAAGCTAAAGGCTATCTTGATTCTCTCAGAGGTTAGCCAGCTGTTCCACATCCTTTTTACGATCATATCACTGACTTGTTCTTGCAGCCATGACCGCCTCCCAAATGCGCATCGCAGAAACAATAGATGCATTCTATGGGGATGCCGGTGCGAAGGACGGCGTCAGCCGGAGCTACAAACAAGCAGTCACAGATCTTGATGCCGAGACAATAAAGGCTCTCGATGGACCATATCGGTATGTTTCTTCACTAGAACAACTAATTTTCCTACGCTAAAATTTTGGCAGCACAACTGTTTTGGACCCAATACAGAGATTCTGCTCATATTTCCCCGATATCAACGCCTGTATTGCTCCCCCCCCCAACACTTTCTCCTTATGCGCTGACCTCGCTCAGGTATAACAAAGAGAGAGCACAAGCAAATGGACTACGACAGGATGCGTGCACAGGTCAAGAAACTGACCGACAAGCCCGATAAGGACGTAACAAAACTGCCGCGAGCCGAAAAGGATGAACAGCTAGCCAAGGCAGCTTACGATCAACTAAATGAGACTTTGACTACCGAATTACCTCAGCTCATTGACCTCCGCGTCCCATACTTTGATCCCAGTTTTGAGGCCCTTGTTAAAATACAATTAAGATTCTGCGCAGAAGCATACTCGAGAATGGCCCAGGTGCAGCAGTATTTAGATGCTGATACTAGAGACCAGTATGCCCAGGGCCAGTTAGATGCTAGAGTTGAAGAGGTACTACAAGAAATTCGAGATTTGAGTATTGCTGGCACTGTGTAGTGGGTGGTCTAGCTGATGGGTGTGTTTACGTTATTGTTTTATTGGTCCGTATGCCTTATTGCTCCATGGCCTTGTATTGTCTGAATATGAACTTTCTGGAGGGTGTTCAAGGCGTTTAAGCCGTCCCAGAGACCTTGTTCACAACACATCATGACACACGTCGGATTGAATTAGCTTTAGCATTTAAGAGAGATCACACCAGACCAATGTGTACTGTGAAGCGTCCAAAAGATGGTTAGCTGAGAGGGGAAACGATAAATGCCGTTATTTAAGGCTATTCGTAGCTTATGTGACATGACAGATTTGTAAAGATGCTTGGCTGGAGACTATGCTAAAGACGCCAAAAAGAAGTGGAATACCAATGCTTCCCAGGAACGCCAGTGAAATGCAAAAGATCGCACTGTGCGCTGATGCCGAGTCCGAAAGAAATCCTGACCACCGACGCCGCGCTTCCAGACAAAGGAATGGAGAGTTTCGTGGAGGGGAAAGACATGTCTCCGCTTATCGACCTCGAACCAATAATTATCGGTATGAAAGAGCCTAAGCCAAATCTACTAAAACCGTATGGGACGGTTCTTGCTATTCAGATGTCATAGCTCTTCTTCCTCTTCCTCTTCCTCCTCTTCTCCACTCGCTGTATCCGATTCCATATCCTCATCTTGATCCTCCATCTCCGAGTCGCTTCCTCCAAAACTCTCGATGTCTGAGTCCTCCCAGCTCATAGTATACTCGTCATCCTCTTTTGCCGTCTTAAATGCTGTTTCGTGTGTTGGCATAACGTAACCAGGTGGAATATCTTGCTTGCTAGCTTCGAGATCATTCTTGACCATTTCCTTATATTGTGGGAGATTCTTGCGCAGCATGACGCCCGCATCAACGTTGGCTGGAGAGGACACTTCGGCATCATCAAGCAACGAGAGTACGGAAATCAGAACGGATTCCACGCGCTGAACCGGTGACCAGCGTTCCGCTGCTAGCTCACCAGACATTTCATCTTCACCGGGAGCATGTAGGATGGAGATGCAAAGGCGACCGTCGGGATAAATGTTTGGGTGGTAGAGAGGACGCAAGAATTTGAAATCTAAATGCAGGAAATATCAGTCACAGAACTCCGTGTGGTAGAATGCTGTGGCGGAAGGTTTTATTACCAGGCGGGCTATATGGATAATTCTTAGGGAATGACATCTTGGCTTTTAGGTAGCCCCCGTAGTAGAGAGAGTCAGGGTTCAGGACGATTAAGGCAACGCTCCACTCGAAGACGTTGTCATTGATAAGCTGGTCACAGCGAGTTAGACAGATATTTAGAGTAGAAATCGCTTATCAAGCATGTTATGAAACTGCGGCTACACTCCAAGGAACTCACCTCGACGTTAGTCCATGGTTCCTTTGAGAGCGCTTTGAACTCGTTCATTAACAGCCGTTCGGCCATATCGAGTTATGGATGTATGGAGATTAAGGTTGAAGGGCTCGAAGGATGAGGGCGGACGGCAGTATAAGATACCGGAGGCGGGACTCCAGGCAAGTCAGTGTTCGCTGAGGCTATGATTCAGCGTCTAGTACGCACGGCGAAACCGTCAGTGACAGCGCAGGCGGGGCGTGACCAACAGGGTAGGGTTCGCTTGATCGTCAGGCGGCGAGAAAATAAGGCTGAACCGAGCTAGCGAGAGGGCGAGATGGGAAAGCTCTGGAGCGCTTTGGCAGATTTGCGGCGATAAAAAGGCAGAAGAGCGTTGAGGCAACTAGGCAGTGAGCGAAAGCGTTGAGCAAGTGAATTTGAACTCTGGCAAGAGAATTTATTCGCTGTGGTATCAACGTATTGCTTTTTGTTAGCCAACTTATCCATGAGTCTCTTTTAGAAAGTCGGAGACTTCCACTACGATTGTGACGTATTCTATTCTCCAACAATGTGGGATTTCTTATACCGGTGGTACAAGTGGTGAGAACCACTGAACTACGGAAAGGCCAGGTAATCGAAAATGGTGAAATCGACGAGTCGCCAACGCATCGAGGCCACCCATCACACGAAACATTTGCCTTCTCGTACCCGTTCCGATCCACGCCCTGTTCCTTCTTTGGGAAAGAAACTCACAATTACCTAAAAACCCAGCCTATCATATCAATAGTTCCCCTTGATTTTTGAACTCAAATTCAAGCCCACGACGAGTCTGTCAGCCCCGAGCGCTTTGTACTAGGTGTTGGTTACGATGCTAATTAGAGAACTTTCTTTGAGGATTTAGGAAGTGCCCAACAACGAAGTAGGCACCCGAGTATTCGTTTCTTGAATTATTTTAGCAGACTGACGGCGGGGCGTGAAACATGTTTGCTAAGAAGCATTTCCAAAGTCCCAACATCCTCACCGTTGATTGAAGAATTATTCTGCAACGGCTTATTTCTTCCCACCATTGCAATTTGGGCAAAAGTGAACCACGCTTGAGCTGCTTACTCTTCTTATCCACAGCAATGCTCTTAGCCGGTGGCGCCACACTTACTGCTTATATGTTATTTTGAAATTAGTGTAACAAATAGGCAGATATTTTTTTTCGGGGGGGAAGTGATCCGTGCAGAACGCCGAATCCACACTACGCGAAAAAGTCGATTGCGTTGATCTAATTGGCTGATTCTTATCGATAACGCGTGCACGAATTTCAGCGGGTTAAGGGACACGAGCAGATCGGCGCATCCGGCTAAAAGTACCCAGGGCTAGCCCCTGCCAGTTTTCCTGACGTTTAACATACAGGATCCTAATCGCATGGCCATCATCCGACTGTGAGCCCTGCGCTCAACTGTAAGCCGGGCATCAATATGAGAATAGCTTACTCAAATTGTAGAGTCAAAATAGCTATCTTACAAGAAATTAAATCCGAGCCATCTAAATCGCTAGAATTCTCATGGGGCATCTGTTATGCTTTGCAGTTCCTCCTGAATGCTAGTGGCTGATGCATTCCTAAAATCTTAATTGAAACATGGATTGGACGGTAAATCAATCAGATTCCGAATCGTTGTTCATATCTCCATCGCTTTTATTTCCACGAGTTGCGGCCTCCATCATTGACACGTCACCTTCTCCGCTCGAAGCTGCGAGGCCGTCGGCGGCTATTGCATCATCTTCATCTTCATCTTCATCCTCATCCTCATTAATAACTCGGGCTGTTTTACGTGACCTTGCGATTTGGTTCCCCTGGCTGGCTGCGTCGGTATTGCTCTTCGTAATGTGCTTTGTATTTCCGTCATGTGTTGATTTGGCGTCACCTTCGCTGTCGCTGTCGACAATAAGCTCATCGGACTTGAATTTACCGACATTCTTGGATTTCCTCTCTAGTTTCCTCTTCTTTTGCCGAGGGCGGTCATCTCCCGATGACCCTGGGGATTCGGATGTCACAATGCTTCTTTGCCTTGATCTGCGGTCGCCACTATCGGTATCGCGACCTTCAGTATCGGAGTCTGTGGCTTCTCCTTTCTTCTTCCTCTTGCCACGACCTTTCGCCTTTGCACTTCTCTCCCCGCGCCGTGTCTCATCCTGGGCGATGAATTCCTGGCGCCTTCTTTCCTCTTCCGCTCGTTTCTCAATATACTCTCGGTCCTTTTCTTCCATTTTTTGCCTTCCCTCTGCGATCTTTCGTTTCTGTTCAATTGCGGCTTCTTCTGCCTTGCGTTTTTCCTCTTCTCGCCTCTTCATTTCTGCTTCTCGCATATCGCGCGCTTGTTGGAGCCTAGCCGCATTCTTTTCGTCATACTCCCGTTGATTCTGGATGGCACGTTCGAGCTGGCGTCTCATGGTATTTCTACCCATGTTCGCGCGCTGTTCGATGTCATTTTTGGGGAACGGGGGATTTGGAGACCGAGCAATAGCACTAAACGACTCTATTGCATCATCTAAGCCAGTTGCCGCAGCTTCGACTTCGGCTAATGTTCGTTGTGCTTCTGGTAATGTGTAGATTAGCTGCGCAATTTGTATTTGAACGAAGGCTACATTGAATTTGAAATGGATTTGTTCGGGGGCTACTTCAAGAGCCTGTATGAATAACAACAAGTAAGTTTGGGAAGTAACAGGTCAAAACCAATGGAGTGACGTACGCGCTGAGAGTATTCCAAGGACGTTTTCATTGCTTGGATGCTTTTCTCTTGTTTTCCCCGTAGAAGCCAGACCCGACCGAGACATGCCAAAATTTGTGGGTCGCGGGCCCGGTCCTTGGCCAGTGCTGCTTCGTACTATAGATTGTTAGCTCTAAATTATCCGAGACCATTGATACATGTACGAACATTCTCAACGGCACGAGAATACTGCTTAATTTCGCAGTAGGCATGCCCGAGGTTAATAAAGACGCTGGCATCCTTCATCGTTTCACGAACTTTGGTAAATATCTGGACAGCAATTGCGAAGTCCTTCTTGTCTTCCACCAGGGCGATTGCAATACCTTGAGCTGCATAGGCATTCCGCGGATCCAATTGGAGTGCTTTGTCAAAAAATTCAACGGCTTTCTCGTACATCTTCCGACGTTTATCCTTGTCTTGCTCCGTATCTCTTCGCATCTCGCGGGCAATTGCAAGCCAGATGTTGCCCATGCCAGTCAGTGAATAACGGTCATGCTTATCGTAGTGTTGTAGAGTGTGTTTGTAATGTCTTTGCTCCTGGTCTTCCGCAATGTTCGCGGTCCGCTTTTTAGCTTTGCTAAGATACCAACCATAAAGCGAACGGACCTCAAGGTTAGCGGGCTCGGCCTGGTAGAGTTTTTGCACAGCTTTGGGACCTTCTTCGCTCGGACTCTGGCGTAGTGCAATATACGCTAGTCTGGTGATCGCATCGGTATAGTCGCTATGACGGTCGAGGAGACCTTCGTAGACTCTTCTTGCCTCGTCAAGCATTCCTTCTGCTTCGTACGTACGAGCCAAGTTATAGCTAATCGTCGTAACAAGGGCATCCGTATCAATTGACTGGTCTTTTTCACCTACTTTAACGCAGGCATTAAGCGCTGTCTGAAACAGCTCGCGAGCCTGACTGTACTTCTCAGACTGATATTGAAAACAGCCCATGTTATTTAGAAGCTGTGGGGGGAGAAATTCGCGCAAAGCTGCTCTGAGAGCCGTCTCATCCTCTAAATCTTGGGGGTGATCACCCTCGGGAATCTCGTCCAGTTCCATCTGCTCTACTTGCTCTAAACATTTCAGGCTTTTGTCTGGATGATCAGTCTCATAGAGCCGAGCAAGATTGAGCAGGACTGATGGGTCGGGCGTGACTTTTTTATTCGAGTCTTGCCATGCTATGCGTACAGACTCTAAAAGAGTGATAGCTTTCTTTAATTCATTCGATTTGTCTTCTTTGGACTTTGCGGTTTGCGCAGTAAAAACGTCCTCTGCGTATAATGTTCCAAGTAAAGTCTGTGCTTCAACGCTCTTTGTTTGCTGGCTGAGCTTTTCTAGACGGAATTTAGCACCATCGAAGTCTTGCATAAGCACCTTGATCTGCGCGGCCCCGAATTTTGCCGGAATATAGCCCCGGTCATCACCCCCTCTAGCTTGGTCAGCTTTTAAGTAGTAGTCATTTGCCTTGGAAAGTTCGTCGTTGTAATGCTCCTTCCGCGCCAGCAAATACCAACCGTCGCTTGCAATAGCATTAACGTCAGTAAGCTCAATAGCTCTTCGTGCAAGAGATTCCACCCTGTCCATCCCTTTCCTCATCAGATAATAACCACCAAAGGTAGCACATGTGAGAGGAAGCTTGTCGTCTAATTTAAAAGCCGGAACAGTGTATTGGGTCATTGCTTTCTTGTAAACGTCGGCGAATTCTGGGTCGGATGTGGAATATTGGGAGCTTAAGTGCAGGTTATACAGCCCTAGCAGAATGAGCGCGATTTTCGATTTGGGGTTCTATGAATGATATTAGTTGAAATCCAAACTTAAGTAAAGTTCAACGTTGTACCAGTTCCAAGGCTCGTTGCCAAGCAATTTGAGCATCATCCTTGTATCCAAGCTGCCAGAAGCAACAACCAATACCAATGCGAGGATCCGGGTCTATAACATCTGGAGCGCGCTCAAGTATAATTTGATATGTTTTCAAAGCATCTGCGAACTTTCCTATCGAGTAGTGCACTCTTGCTTTCCCCATCAAAGCCATTATGTTCTTCCCGTTGGATGCTCGAAGCGCGTCTTCAAAGCATTTGGCTGCTTGTTTCAGGGTGTCCATCCGTTCAGAGCTGACATGGGATCCGGAACTCAATTTTGATGGGGGCTGCAGTGAAGCGCGTAATAAATAGAGCACGCCACGAGCCAGGAAGAGTGGAGGATACGAGGGACTTATTCGGGAAGCATCATTCAATACGCTTGTTGCAGCTTGAATATAGAAATCTTTTGTCCTGGCTTCTGAGGGTAGTTGTCCATCTGATTTTAATCAACACTTTTTTTCACAGCTCGCTAAGAGTACCACGAGATTACTGGATACATACCTGGTTTGACCCGAGGTGCTTCACGGCACTTCAGAAGGTATAGCCAACATAGGCCATTCAATATGCTGAGTCTATCGTCGGCTCTTCCTCTTGCTAGAGCACTTAAAGCCTTGGTCAAGACCTCGATGGCGACATCGGGCTTCCGCTGTTTTGCATAGCCAAGGGCTACTACCATCCACATGCTTTTCGCTGCATCTTCGTTCTCCAGCAATGTGCAGAGCTCCGTTGGATCATCCTGAATATCATCGTCTAAGGAAATTTCGACATCGATTGGCCCATCAACCTCTGCGACAGCAACAGAGATGGCTTTCGGCACATCAGAGAATCGAGAAGGGTGGATGGAGATGCTTGAGTTGCTATGGCCGTTAATACCGTTCGGCGCGCTATCGCGCATTGCGGCCATGTTGAAGTAGTTCTGGGTTCTCTCGCTGTGGGAACGATGGCGAAGCGCGCTTCACCGTGGCAAGCGCTATGACGTGGAGTGCGAATAGTCCATCTCTGGATCCAATGAGTTGGATGTAGGGCGCGAAGAAAATAAGTGAAGGAATAGAAGTTTCCCAAGTTAGCATATGAAGTCGCGCCTCGAACCCCAAAGGGCCAAGGCTAATGGATAAACTTTGAAGCGGCACCAATCTTTTACCTCAGCAAGCTCAGACCACATATTCGGAATAATTTTATATCCGCTCCACGTAAAATCGAAAATGTGGTCTGAGAGGGTTTCACAACGTTTATTAAGAAATCCGACTTTTTTTATAATTCCCCCTACACTCGCAGCTGAATCGCTTAACCACAATAACTTAAAATACTACTAAAAGTTAATCGATTAGAGAGACAACCCGATATTTTATAAATATTAGGTCTAAATTAGCCCATAACTGCCCAAAGTTAAGATTATTTTCGCCAAAAAAAAACCCCCCCCGTTATTAGGAATCCCGACATTGCCTATAATATTATAATAAGTGTATATATAAAAGCCAAAAATCCATTACTAATAGATCTAGCTCTTGCGATTATTTTAAGCCAATATGCAGGCCTAGACCTTATATAGGTGGCTTTATTAACTTGATTAAAGATTATATATATCCCTATACAAATTTAGACAACGGACGAGACAACGGACGTTACAACGGATGTTATAACGGACGTCGCAACGAACGTCGCCACGGACGTCGCATATATAAAGCCCAAAAGTTAATCGATTATAAAGCTGGTTCTTGCGATTATTTTAAGCCTATATGCAGCCCTAGACCTTACATGGGTAGCTTTAACAATTTCGTTAAAGAAGGTGACTGCTCTACATACAAATCGCCTGAGAAACCTTGTAAAAGTCTCTCAGACCATAGAATCAACTTTTTAACAAAAAAGGTTAGCGATATCCGCTTGCGGATATACGTATGTCCGCTAATTGATTCTATAACGTGCTCCACCTTACTTTAGCAAGCTTAGACCATAGAATTAGTTAGCGGACATACGTATATCCGCAAGCGGATATCGCTAACCTTTTTTGTTAAAAAGTTGATTTTATAGTCTAAGGGACTTTTGTAAGGTTTCTTAGGCAATCTAACTTGTTTTATATATAGAGTAGTTACCTTTTTTAACGAAATTAATCTACCCCCCTACAATAGCTATTATCTCAGAAATACCGTTAAATTAATCTATAGAAGTAGCTCTATAATTAATAAATATATCTACCCTATTAGCCCCCGCGATATTAAGTAGAAAGCGCCGCCAAACGGGTAATATATTAACAATTAAATTACTAACCCTAATATTAGTTAATCGGCGAACGCCTATCTAAATACTAACTGGAATATCTACTAAGCGGATATCACGCCCAGTAATAAAGGAAGAGAAGGTTAGAGTTATTTTAGAGTATTTACAGGACTAGTAATGGTCCTTTAGTAACCTTTCTTTGGCATAGCTATAGCTTAGTACTAATAAAAGAGAAGGTATAAAAAAAAGGCAAAAAAGAAGAAGGTAAAGGGGCTTATTACTACCCTTCTAAGAGATAAAGAAATCCGTAATATAATTATAGAGACTATAGATATCTATTTAGAACTAGTTAATATGGTTATAAATATCCTTTATAAAGAGCTTTATAATCTTTAGTAGAAGACGGTTATCTTTAGCCCCTAAAAGTTAGATCTAGAGCTTAAAGACGTTTAACTCTTATAGGGCTATAAGGCAATTAGCTAATATGCCCCTCTACTCTGCTAACTAATAGAAGGATTATTAGCATAATTAAGGGGTAATAAATCGCGGAATCTATATCTAGGGCAGGTTGTTCTTCTTATATCTATTCTTTTATTAGGCCGCGCTTAAAGCTCCACTAACTATTTTACTTAGCTTCTTGGTCTTTATCTTTAAGGTATAAGTATAAAGCGTTAGGTTCTATTACTGCTTTATAGACTAGGGCTTATTAATAGACATAAGATGCTAAACTGCTAGAAGATAGAATTAGCTAAACGCTCTAAAGAAGGTTACAATACTAGCGGCGGATATACTGGTGCTAATATTATTAAAGACTCGCCTCCAATTAATGTCCACTCTTAATAATATCTATATTATATATAATAATTTTAACTACTTTAAGCAAACACAATATTAGCTAATTGGAGACACTAGCATTTTTTATTTTTATACTACTAGAAAGCTTATCTACGGATCTTATATTCCCCTTAGTAGCTTTCTTTAAAGTATACTATATAACCACATACAGCTTTAGATTAAGGATATTGCTAAGGCGCTAGGTAATATATATAATAGCGTTTAAAATCGGATATCTATATTTATAATTGCAGATGCCCTCTAAAGCGCATATATAGCCGCTGTAAATAGTATTTTTAAATCTAATCCTAAGTTTAAATATCCGCGTATACTAAAGATTGATATTCTACTATCTATAAAGATAACGTATATAAACCTTAGCCCTATTATAGAGAGCGAGGCTTCTATAAATAGCAACTACTATATACTTAAGATAATCTTCCTAGAGCAACTATAGCTTAATTGCGACAATAATTTCTAGGACTAATTATATCTAGTATATAGTGACCAGAAAACTGTAAAGCTTATCTATACCTATAAGCGGGAGCGGGTAGAGGCTGCGCTCTTATATAATAGCTACTATTAGGTACTACTTATTCTAGGTCTTTGGCACCTCTAGTTAAACTTCCTATATATAATTATAAGAACTTTCTTTAGTGGTAAGCAATATACGCAGTAGTACTCTACACTCTACACTTATATAAATCACCTTAGGCGACGAAATATTAACTATAAAGCGCCCTCCCTTTTACCATCTTAAGGAGCTAGTACTATATAGTTTTAATGCCTATATTATTGCACTCTTCTTAACATATATCCGCAATAGGCTTAATATTTACAAAGAAGGTATAGTTAAAAGATATATTAGATTTTTAACGCCTAAGCAGTTTCTATAGCATATTAAGGATATCCGCGCAGCGGGTTTTAGCTTTAAAGTCAGCCGCAAGACTAATAAATTGGTTTCTCCACAGCCCTCTACCCGCGGAGGTTCTTAGATTATAGATTAATTACTTATAGTACCTAGCTCTACTACTATAAGCCGGCCTGCTTAGATTGTTAACGTAGAGTTCTTTAATTGTATTTAGTATTTATAGGTGGTTAAAATATATAAAGTGTTAAAACATACTATTAAGCATATAGATATCGGCCTTTTAAAGTATATAATTACCCACCTTTACCTTTACCTTCCCGGATTAAGGAGCCACAACTATATATCTAAAATAATATATTTCTAAAGGTTAATTATAACGGAGGCGTGTAATTTAGTACTTTAGTGGGATATACTTATAAATAGGCTAATTAATAATTGCGGAGAGCTAAATAGCTTTTTTAAAGCTAATTAACTTAATAAACTACTAAATCTTTAGCTAAAGGAGTTACTCTAATTATATAGAAACTTAACCTTTGGAGTAGACTCTCTATTTAAGTGGAGTGTTTTTACTATAAGCTATACTAGACTTCTGTATGCTAAGTTTAAGGGCGCTTTTAGTAAGCGGATAATATCTAATTATATAATTAAGTCTCCTGCGGTTAATATCCAGTCCCTTACAAATATAATTGCTAAGGATTTAATTGTGCGCTAATGTGTATAGGATATTAGGTTTAAGGCACCTGCTATTCTTTAACTTAGATTAGAGCGGCTCTTATAGGGCGGCATTACTAATTTTAATATACAGATGTCTTATATTAGCAGTTTACTATATAACCATTATAAGGACGGATTTAATAAGGCTATAGATAATATGCCGGAGGACTTTTAAATGATTAGGCTTATAGTACGTTTCTGTCTTAATATATTAAGTAAGTTCTTTTTATTAATATTAACTCTAGCCAGTGTATAATATTCTTGGTATATAATATATAACATAGCAGTGAGCTGTTTTATAGTGCGGATATATAAATATCTTTATCTTAGCTTGTATAGATATCTTTACCTTAGCTTATACGGATATTATAATATTAATTAAGTCTATCTATTAAATTTAAGGCGGAGACTTAATTCCTACGTATATAGTAGCAAAAAGGTAAGAGCTACTATTTTATTATTATAAACCCGCAATAATAGCTAACCCACAATAACAGCCAACCCGCAGTAACAGCCAACCTACAGCAATAGCCAACCCGCAGAAATAGCTAACTTATATCTACTTATTCAATATCTAGTAGCCCAGTATTACGTATAAGTGTAGTAATACCACGCCTTAGGAACGCAAGCTTATCCTTTATCTTACTTAGAGAATCTCTAAACTTATTTAACCGGCGGTCTATAGCTCGAACATCTTTCGCCATATTAGTTACCTATTTATAAACTATATCAATACATATAAAAGCAGCGATTGTTAAATATACCCTAACAGATTCCGTGCTAGCGGAAGTGGTAGCAGTAATAGCAGTACCTAGCGTGCTAGTAATTAGTAAAAGAGTTAGAGAAGCAGCGGCAGAGTAGGTGCCTCTACGGCTGTGCATACTACTATAAGTGGGAGTCTTAATAGAGGGGGAGGTCTTAGTGGGGGGGGGGGAAGGCGTAATGGCGCAGGTGGAGATAGTATAAAAATAAAGCTATACGGATATTAGCAATATCCATATTATTAATACGCGGATATTATACCTTCTTAGTAGGCGTTTTAGCTAGACTATTAGTAGAAGCTAACTTTACACTTTTTTTGCCCTAAGGTATAACTAGCTCTAGATTTAGTAAACTTTCCTATATATATGTTAGCTAATAGAATAACAGTATACTATTAGTATGTACCTTTCCACATAACCTACTACCTACATAATATCTTAAGCACGCACCCCTAAAATAAGGCCTAGAGTCCTTCTTATAAACGCAATATTTATAGCTATACTTCTTGCATAGAGTATATAGTAGGTTACGCAGCTTATCAAAGCTACCCTTAATATTCTAGACGTGTGTTAATATCCACTAGCGACTTTCCTTTATATTCTCCTAAACACCAACTTTTAGAGTATACCATTTATTTGCTAACGGCACTTAAATAGGAAGGCGCTTATTTATATTTATGATACTATAGAAATTATAAGGGCTGCGGAGATTATAAGGGCTGTAGAGATTATAAGAGTTGGCATTATTAAGATCTTTATCTTTGCCAGTATCTAAAAATTTGCTATCTAAAGAAACCTTATAAATAATATTTAGGTTACTATAAGAGGTAAATTAGTAGATAAGTTATTAAAACAGTATAACTAACATATACGATTTAATGGCTATCTTGGCCTTCAGATTTATATCAGCAGCCTTTTTAGCCTACTTTTTAAGAAAAGAAGATAAAAAAGCCTTATTAAGCCTCCTCTTAGAAGTATTAGGTAGCGGCAGTATAGAGGCGGACGGCAAAGAAGTGGACGGCGAAGAAACTAACGGTAAAATAGTCCACGGCAAAGATATAGGCAACGGAAAGACAGGCAGCGAAAAGGTATATAGATTTTTAGCGGATTTCGCTCTATCTATATTCATATTATCTACTAAATCCTATAAAGAGCACTTTAGTATATATTTTTTAAAATCACATTAGCTATAGGTATAATTTAGTATTAGAAAGCTTAATCTTTAGGAATAGGGTCTAAAGGCTTAGTAAGAGCAGCTATAGCGTGCTTAATAGCATCCTTGTTTATTTTACGTATATTAAGTTTCTTAACTACCTAGCTGCTATTATTCGCATTAATATCATTTATAGGTGTAAATAAAGGCATTATAGATAGCAGAATGCCAAGGGATAGTGGATAAAATAATAATAATTGTTGGGAATAAGGCAAATTGCCACCATATGCGGCAAGTTGCCGTCACGTGAGGCAAGTTGCCATCACGTGTCGTCGCGGCACTAACGTAGTGAGGAACCTTAAGTTCCTCACCCTCCCCTATCTAGAACAACAACCTTTTCCATCACTGTATCTACTTGAGTAGTATTGGTGATTTGCCCTATGTTTCCAACACTAATTAGTGGTTGAATACACAGTCAACTATAGACTAGCTAGGTTATCGATAGAAGAGACAGTCTCGTACAGGGGTGCTATATACGCTCATATAGAATGGATCCCGGTGATACTGTGCTACCTTAGACTTGCGGAAAACTAGTAATAGAAGTATCACTAAGTACTAGGAGATACCAAGTTGCGTCTATTATACAGAACAATCACGTTTACGAAGATTTAGTTAAGTACTTTAGGTTAGAAGTATTACTAAACCTAAGGTTCTAAGTTGACGTCCAAAACACGTTAAACAACATCTTAAATTGCCTACCTTTAGACAAGCAAACCTACAAGATCCTATAAAACCGAAAATCCTGCCTACCTTTAACATACAACACCTCGTTAATTCTACCTACCATGGCGTTAACCTATCCAAAGAAGTATAAGAAAGACATTAACCCGGAGATATAGGATAGAGCCATAACTAACTTTATAACCGCTAAGCAACAGGACCTAAATGGATTCTTAGTATACCGCATAGAACACTACAAAGACAGCGAATACGATAATACCGCGCTATAGTATTATATAAAGGAGGACTTTATCAAATAGACAAAGGAAACATAGGTTCCTATAAATAAAGATATTATATGGGACTTCCGTAACTTCCTTCGGGAGTATAGAGTATTTGTCCCTATAGATAGGGGTAGTATTAGGGACAACATTTAGGAACACATTATTAATGCAAAGGAAGAGCATAAATGGACTCTATAAGAGATTAAGCACTAACTACGCACTATAAAGAAGCTCAAATCACAATAAAACCCAAGTAATATACTACTAGAGACGCGTTCTAACTCTATCGCTCCAGGCACGAGTTCTAACGTTCTATATCTATCGCCTCTACCTCTGTCTTTAACTCCCCTATATTAACCAGCTCAACCCGTAGCCTTAATTAACAACCCCCAACAAGCGCAAGATCCCCTTACTTCGCGGTCTAATAACCTTTAAACTCCACCGACTAGACCTACGTCCCCACTGCAGCCTATAATGCAACTCCCACCTCCTCTATCTCAATCTCAAATCGGAGGCAGTTTAAAATTGCTTACAGAGCTTACGAAGCTCTATTCGGATTAGGAGAAGAAGTTTAATAGGGAATTATATAATGTTCTTAATTCAAAACTACGCATCTTCTACAACTATTACTAGAAGGTAGGAATAAAGTCTAATAAATACCATAACACCTATTCCGTTATGCTTAAGGGCCGAGCTAGTACCTTCTATTATAATCATTTAGCAGGAAAAGGATACGATTTTAACCGCATAATATATAAGTTAAGATGCCACTTCAAAATAGAAGAAAACAAGCAGCAGTATATATTAGAATAGAGAGAGACTATCTTCTTAAGGATTATTACTACAAACCTAGGTGTCCCTTAGCTTAATTATCTTCAAAAGCTCTTTAATCAACTTTAGACAATTTAGCGTGGTTTATCCAAATTATATTAAGAGGATTTTAGCCTACGTAATTAAGTTATTAGCGCATACTAAGGCGTTAAAGAATACAACCTTACTCTTTTTAATCCTATAAATACTTATAAAGGAGTGTGTGCTTAATTAAGATCTTCTATTAGCACCGCTCTACGCTCTTAAAAAGTACAGCAATTTAACACCTAACTCTAACCTACTTCAATCGACCCGCCCGACCAATACGATCACAACTAGACTGATCGAATATATGGTGGCCATAATAGGCAATACAGCAGAGGGTACAATCAACAACTATAAGGCAAAGGTAAAGGTCCTTATAGAGGTTCATTCCAAAGTAATCGCCAAAAGAAGTGCTATGTTTATAAGAAACCAAATTGCTGGTCAACTAGGCATTCTCTTAATAAACAAAAGAAGGCATATAATAAGTTTCGCCAGAGTATAAGAAATGTTGGAAACTAAGAAGTTACTATAGCCTACTTCCAAAGCTTCCTAGTTTAATATAAAGGCGAAGAAGATCTTAAGGGTAAGGTTAACGAGGCCGAACAGCTTCTTATAGATATGGAAATTAAGGACTACTCTCCTAACCAATACTTTACTAAGTATGGTAAGGTAGATGGTATACAAACCATCGCTATTCTTAATAACTAATCTACGCTCCATGCTATCACGAAGTCAGACATCTTTAATAAGCTAAAGGAGAGTTCTACATTCTCCTTTAATAACAGATACTCAGCGAACGTCTTCTATAGTATTATGCCAGATACTGGAGCCACAGGAGTATCTATAGTAGAAGAACCTTAAGTTCAAGCTCTTTAGTAGCTTAATAGCTTTGTTTAGATTAACCAATTAATAGCAGGCTAATATACAATTTGTTTTAGTAAGGGTACTATAATCTCTCTTAGCACAATTAAGGTTAAAACCCCCTTAGGGTATATTACTTTCTATATTATTCCTGCGAACACCCCGTTTCTATTTTGCATTGGAGATATGGATAAATTAGGCGTTAAACTTAATAACCTTAAAAATATGCTTATTTAGGGAGATAATCGGGTGCCCGTTATACGCAAATAGGGTCACCCCTAGTTGCTCCTTTATTAACTAGAAAAGAGCGTTGCTTAAAGCCACTTAACTAAGTCAGAGCTATATTAACTACACCATTATTTTAGCCACCCATTTATTTACCAATTGCTTAGGGTTCTTCAGCAAGCAGGCCATAAAGTCAAGGTTAAGGCAATTAAGCATCTTATAAAGTACTACTATTACTGCTAAATAAACCAGAAGTCCCCTAGCCGATTCAAGTTTACCCTTAAAGATGACTATAACTTTAACTTCTATATTATTATTAATATTATATATCTTAGCGGCAAGCTAGTACTCCAAGTTATTAACCTCTTAACCTTTTTCCAAGCCGCACGTTTCCTGAAGGATATATTAGCTAGGAATATATAGAATACTCTTTAATTATACTAGATTAATATCTACCTAGGACCCCCTAATTAAGTTATTTATAATGTAGAAAGGAACTTCTTATCTACAGAGTTTTGGTAATAGGCGAAGGCAATAGAAATTAAGGTTAAGGAAGTCCCTATTAAGGCACACAATAGTATTAGAAAAGTAGAATAATATCATACACCATTACAATAAGTATATAAGATTATTTCTTCGGAACTAGAGGGCGCTAGTAAAGAGCTTATCTTACAGATAGCTATTAAGGCTATTAATAATTCCGCTAGCCTAGATAGGCTCATACCTATATTACTAGTCTTTAGCGCCTACCCTTAAATAACTAACAATTCTCCACTATCCCTATCCGTTATGTAATGAGCGGAGGCTATTTACAAAGTAACAAAAAAGGTATAACGTCTCTACGCCACACGCCAGGTCAACGACGTACTAGAAATAAGAAATGGCCTAAATACCTTAACTATACTTAATCTGCCACTCCAATCTAAGGTACACGTATAGTGTAAAAAGGGAGGATAGTTAGGCCCACATAAACTTATTATAATTAATAGTCAGACTTATACTCTTTAAATGCCCTATAGACCCACTTAATTCCGCTTAACCATTATTAAGCCCTACTACAGAAACAACAGTTCTAAGCCTTTATAGAATGCCCTAGAGGATACCCTAGAGGAGAACTACAATTAACGTACTTTAGAAGGCGACTATAATCCTAATATAATTATAGCAGATATGCCGCAACTATAACGCGGTAGAGGTCACCTAAAGGGATTATAAAATTGCCAACACCTTATTAATTTTAAAGAGCAATTTGTTACTGCTATTAAGAGTAGAGACGAGTTATTAATGGTCTTTATAACAGCTAAAGAGAAGGCTGACTTTAAGCTCGCAAAACAGCTCTAAAAGGAAGGCCGTATTATAACTCTAGAAGCTCCTTTCTAAGCATCTAATAAGCAGGAGATTAACGGTCTTATTATAAGAGAAGTCTTTAAATTTAAGAAGTATAACCCTACTAAGTTTAATAGAGTTCGCATCTTTAAGTTAAGAATAGTTAATAAAATTAAGGGCAAAGCTACTAATAACCTATTTAAGAAGTTAAGACTGGTTATTTAAGGTTATAATAACAACGGCAAGGAAGTAATTCTTATGCAATTCCCTATGATTTAACAAGCTAGTTAGCGAGTTATTATTACGCTAGCTCCCTCCTTAATAAAGAATAGAATAGCGGTTTATTTATAAGATATCACTTAGGCCTATACCCAATTAGAGACACGCCTTTAGCGCTTAATACTAGCATACCTTCTAGAGCAAATTCGCTACTAATATCCTAAAGATATAATTATGGTTGTACTTAAGCCATTATATAGAATTGCAGAGGCAGAAACTTATTAGTGGGCTACTTATAGCAAGTACCACAAAGAGAAGCTCTTAATAACTACTTCTATATTTAATCCCTGCTTCCTTATCACAACTACGGGAACTCTATTTAGAATTGTTAGCATATAAACCAATAATACAATTATCTTAGGAGACGACCAATTCTTAGCTCTTAAAGAAGATAAGCTAGTAAAGGCAAATCTTATAACAAAGCTAAAGGAAAGACTTAACTTAACAACACTATTACTCTTTAATAGATGCATCCTCTCCCTAAATAAGGACTCCATTGCTTTACGCCAGAAGGGTTAAGGCAGGAAGATTAACATTATTAACGTTAATTCTCTAAAGCAAGGATATGTGGAGCAACGCGCTTATAGAGCTTATATTGCTTCTATCTACCAACCTAAGGCTTCCTTTAATCTCTCTATTGCCGCTTAACACTAAGAACTAACTAAGGAGGACGTCCTTGCCCTAAATAAGCGCCTTTTCTGGCAAATAAGCCATCTTAATTAAGGACTGCTCTATATACCTATTAACCTTTCTACCGCCAAGCTCTTTATATTTGTCAATAGATCGTTTATAAATAATAAAGATTTTAGCTCCTAGCTAAGATATAAGATTATTATCGCGAACAAATCTACTAGAGAGAATAACTTCACAATCTATGGCAATTTTATTCATTGGAGTTTAACTAAAAGTAAGCGCGTTACCTAAAGCGTTCTAGCATTAGAGATATATAGAATAGTTAGCGGAGTTAATATAGCAATTGCAATTAGAACTACCCTTAAGATAATTATAGATAGGCTCGAACTTTTTACTATTCCTATAATCGTGTGCACAGACTTATATTCCCTCTATAAGTGTTTAGTCAAGCTTGGTACCACAAAGGAGAAGCGTCTTATAATTAATATTATAGCACTTTAGCAATCCTACGAGCGTTAAGAACTCTTTGAGATTCAATAGATTAATAGCCAAGATAACCCAGCAGATGCGATAACAAAGGTAAACCCAAATAAGGCACTAGAGACGTTCGTTAACACAAATACTCTATATATACAAGTTAAAGGATAGGTTAAGAGGGAGTAGAAGATATAACAATTTAAAAGCAGCTAATCAGGATTTTCCATACCCGGCATAGAAAATCGCTATTGGCTCGCTTACTACTAGCGCCTTAGCGGTTACTCTGTATTCGCGTTAACCCCTAACACCCTTCCTTATCTCCTTCTTCTCCTTAGGCTTTGTCTCTTTGTATAAGTAGCAACCTATAAGTGTATATAGATGGCAACTACAAAAAGAAGAGTTGCCAGTGTTAGAAATAAGGCAAATTGCCGCCATATACGGCAAGTTGCCGTTACGTAAGGCAAGTTGCCATCACGTGTCGTTACGGCACTAGCGTAGTAAGGAACCTTAAGTTCCTTACCCTCCCCTATTTAGAACAACAACCTTTTCCATCACTGTATCTACTCGAGTAGTATTGGTGATTTGCCCTATATTTCCAACAATAATAAAGTTTATAGTGCGGTACTATAAGGTGGAAGGTTAGTGGAGGAAGAAGAGGTGCGGAGGTTAATTAAAGGTGAATATCTATACTACCGATTTTATCAAATTAGCTTACTAATAAATAATTGCCACTATAGTAACTTACCTTAGTAATCATTAACGATGCGGATATATAAATATCTTTATCTTAGCTTATATAGATATCTTAATTTTAGCTTATACGGATATTATAATATTAATTAAATATATCTATTAAATATAAGGTAGAGACTTAATTCCTATATATATAGTAGCAGAGAGGTAAGAGCTACTATTTTATTACTCTAAACCCGTAATAATAGTTAACCTATAGCAATAGCTAACCTATAGTAATAGCTAACCTATAGCAACAGCTAACCTATATCTACTTAAATTTTATATTTAGCAACCCAGCATTATATATAAGTGCTATAATACCACACCTTATAAACGTAAGCTTATCCTTTATTTTATTTAAAGAATCTTTAAGCTTACTTAACTGGCGATCTATAGCCTAAACATCTTTTGCTATCTTAGTTACCTATTTATAAACTATATTAACGCGTACGGAAACAGCAATTGCTAAATATACCCCAACATTTTCTATACTAGTAAGAGTGGTAGTAGTACTAGAAGCAGTACCAGGCGTGCTAGGAATTAGTAAAAGAGTAAAAGGAGCAGTAGCAGAACGGGTGCCTCTACGGCTGCGTATATCACTATAAGTAAAAGTCTTGGGGGGAGGGGAGGTCTCCGCAAGGGGGATAGTGCGGGTATAAAGCTATACGGATATTAGCAATATTTGGATTGTTAAGATACGGATATTATACATTTTTAGTAGGCGTTCCAGCCAGACTACTAGCAGAAGCTAATTACGCACGTTTTTTACGCTAAGGTGTAACTAGCTCTAGTATTAGCGAACTATCCTATATATATATTAGCTAATAGAATAGTGGTATACTATTAGTATATACCTTTTCGCATAATCTGCCACTTAAGCGATATCTTAAGCATATACCTCTAAAATACGGCCTAGAGTTCTGCTTATAAACGCGATATTTATAGTCTTGCTTAATATATAGAACGCATAGTAGATCATATAGTATACTAGAGCTACCCTTAATATTCTAGACGTAGGTATATATCTGCTAGCAAGCTTCCTTTATATTCTCCTAAGCACCAGCTTTTAGGGTATACTATTTATTTACTAACGGCACTTAAATAGGAAGGCGCTTATTTATGTTAATGTCTAATATTATAGCTTAGGCCGTCTGCGTACTGCAGAGCTTATAAGGGCTATAGAGATTATAAGAGGATAAAGGAGGGCTTTTAGAAAAGTTAGCGTTATTAAGATTACTCTCTTTATTATTATCTAAAATCTCTAACATTTCTATTAGGTTACTATAAGAGGTAAATTAGTAGACAAGATATAAAAATAGTATAGTTAATACATACGATTTAAAGGCTATCTTATACTAAATATTTTACGTAGTAATTTTATTAGCCTGCCTCTTAAAAAAAGCAGAAGTATAATAATAATTAAACCTTTTAGAAGCAGTAGGTGGCGAAGAAATAAGTAGCTTAAAGGCAGGCGGTAAAGAGGTAGGTGGCGAAGAGGTAAGTAGTAAAGAAGTAGGCGGCAAAGAGCAAGGCAGCAAAGAGGTAAGCGGATTTTTAGCGGATTTTGTAATGGTTTTATTATAGTGCTCTGCTAGATCTAACAAAGAGTGCTTTAATATATATTTCCTAAAATTATATTAGCTATAGGCATAATTTAGTATTAAAAAGCTTACTCTCTAGGTAGAGACCCTAAAGGATTAGTGGAAAAAAAGAGCGTCCTTAAAAGCGTCCTTAATTATTTTATTATTAATGTCGTGTATATTAAGTTCCTCAACTAAATAGCTATTAGATATATTTAGAGGTATAAAAGAAGGCATTATAGAGAGTAGTATGCTAATAGATAGTAGATGAAACAATAATAATAAAGTTTGCGATGTGATACTATAAGGTAGAATGTATAGAGGTTAATTAAAGGTAAATATCCGCGCTATAGATTTTATTAAATTAGCTTACTAATAAGTAATTGCTATAGTAACTTACCTTAGTAAATATTAACCACCTTATATACACTTATTTATAACGCGTAAATCTTTTATAGTTAAGTTACTACTAATTAAAGTAAGCGGGTGCCGTCTAGTTAACTTATAAAGTGACATTAATATAGAACCACCGCTTAATTAAGGTGCTGGAGAAGGGTTATAAGCGGATATTAGGTTTACTTAATAAGCGGATTTCTTACTTTTAAAGTGCGTAGATACGTCCTTTTATTTTCTCTTACTATAAGGCAGATCTAATATTAGCTAAGAGGCTTAAGGTATAGTAGCCTAAGAAGAACGGATAATATCTAGTTAAAAGGATTATAAGACACTTAAACTAAATAGCTAATATAATATAGGTTCTATGGGTTTTAGGAGCTTTTAGTATAAACCTTAATATCTCTTTAGATAAGAATCTAATAGACTTTTTAAATACGCATGTAGAGATTAATACTTAATACCTAGATATTAATTAGAGCTCTACCCTAGTCTTAGTTAAGTCGATAAATAAGTAAAATACTAAGAAATATTAAATACTAACCTACTAAAGCTGCGTTATATCTAAAACCAAGGGTGGAGATTAAGTACTAGGCTATAGGTTCTGTTAGGAATAAGGCAAATTGCCGCCATATACGGCAAGTTGCCGTCACGTAAGGCAAGTTGCCATCACGTGTTATTGCGGCACTAGCGTAGTGAGGAACCTTAAGTTCCTTACCCTCCCCTATCTAGAACAACAACCTTTTCCATTACTGTATCTACTTAAGTAGTATTGGTGATTTGCCCTGTGTTTCCAACACTAATTAGTGGTTGAATACACAGTTAACCATAGAGCAGCTAGGTTTTCGAACAGAAGAGACAGTCTTATACAGGGGTGCTATATACGCTCATATAGAATGGATCCCGGCGATACTGTGCTACCTTAGACTTACGGAAAACTAGTAATAGAAGTGTTACTAAGTACTAGGAGATACCAAGTTACGTCTATTACGCAGAACAACCGCGTTTACGAAGATTTGGTTAAGTACTTTAGGTCAGAAGTGTTACTAAACCTAGGGTCCTAAGTTAATGTCCAAAACATATTAAACGACGTCTAAAACGCGTTAAACAACATCTTAAATTGCCTACCTCTTAATAGCAAACCTATGAGATCCTATAAAACCGAAAATCCTACCTACCTTTGATGTACAACACCCCGTCAATTTTATACCTACTATGGCGTTAACCTACCCAAAGAAGTATAAGGAAGATATTAACCCAAAGATATAGAACAAAGCCATAATTGACCTTGCAAACGCTAATAAACAAGACTTAAATGGATTTTTATTACACCATATAGCATATTACAAGGATAGTGAATACAACGATACCGCGCTATGGGAATGTATAAAGGAGGACTTTGTTAGATAGACAAAGGAAACATAGGCCCCCATAAACAAGGATATTGTACAGGACTTCCGTAACTTCCTTTAGGAGAATAGAGTATTTGTCCCTAAGGACGGGGGTACTATTAGAGACAATATTTAGGAGCAGGTTATTGACGTAAAAGAAGAACACGAATGGACTCCATAAGAGATTAAGCACCAACTATATACTATAAGGAAGCTCAACTTATAATAAAACCCAAGTAATACACCTCTAGAGATAAACCTACCTCTACCTTTAACTCCTCTGTATCCAATTTAACCCGTAACCTTGACGTTAGATACTATACCCCAACGAGAGCAGGTATAGGATCCCATTACTTCGCGATTTAATAACCTTTGGACTCCACTGACCAGACCTACGTCCCTACTATAGCCTGCAATGCAACCCCTACCTCCTCCATCTTAATCTCAAATCGGAGGCAGTTTAAAATTGCTTATAGAGCTTGCGAAGCTCTATTCAAATTAGGAGAAGAAGTTTGGTGGGGAATTATATAATATTCTTAATTTAAAACTATGTATCTTCTATAACTATTGCTAGAAGGTGGGAATAGAGTCTAATTAATACCACAACGCCTATTCCGTTATGCTTAAGGGCCGAGCTAGTACCTTCTATTATGATCATTTAGCAGGAAAAGGATACGATTTTAACCGAATAATATATAAAACAAGATGCCACTTTAAAATAGAGGAGAATAAGCAGCAGTATATGTTAGAGTGGAGAGAGACTACCTTCCTAAGAATCATTGCTATAAACCTAGGTGCCTCTCAACTTGATTATCTTTAAAAGCTCTTTAATTAACTCTAGATAATTTAGCGTGGTTTATCCAAATTATATTAAGAGGACTTCAGCCTACGTAATTAAGTTATTAGCGTATGCCGAGGTGTTAAAGAATGTAACCTTACTCTCTTTAACCCTGCAAGTACTTATAAAGGAGTATATGCTTAATTAAGATCCTCTATTAGCACCGCCCTACGCTCTTAAGAAGTATAGTAATTTAACGCCTAACTCTAACCTACTTTAATTGACCTGGCTGACCAATATAATCACAACTAGACTGATCAAATATATGGTGGTCGTGGTAGGGGATATAGTAGAGGGTATAATTAACGTTAACTATAAAGCAATCGTGGAGGTCCTTGTGGAGGTTTATTTCGCAACAATTAGCAGAAGAAATACTATGTTTGTAAGAAGCCAAATTGCTAGTTAACTAGACACCCCCTTAATAGATAAAAGGAGGCATATAATAAGTTTTACCAGAGCGCACAAAATGTTAAAAACTAAGAAGTTACTATAGCCTACTTCTAAAGCTTCCTGGTTCAATATAAAGGCGAAGAAGATCTTAAGGGTAAGGTTAATAAGGCCAAATAGCTTCTTATAGATATAGAAATTGAGGACTACTCTCCCAACTAATACTTCACTGAGTATGGTAAGGTAGATAGTATATAAACTGTTGCTATTCTTAATAACTAATCTACGCTCTATGCTATTACGAAGTTAGACATCTTTAATGAGCTAAAGAAGAGTTTTATATTCTCCTTTAACAATAGATACTTGGCGAACGTCTTCTATAGTATTATACCAGATACTAGAGCCGCAGGAGTATCTATAGTAGGAGAACCTCAAGTTCGAGCTCTTTAGTAGCTTAATAGCTCTGTTTAAATCGACTAATTAACGGTAGGCTAATATATAATTCGTTTTAGCAAGGGTACTGCAATCTCTCTTAGTATAATTAAGGTTAAAACCCCTTTAGGGTATATTACTTTCCACGTTATTCCCGCGAACACCCCGTTTCTATTTTACATCGGAGATATAGATAAATTAGGCGTTAAACTTGATAACCTTAAGAATATACTTGTTTAAGAAGATAATCGGGTGCCTATTATATGTAAATAGGGTCACCCCTAGTTGCTCCTTTATTAACTAGAAAAGAGCGTTGCTTAAAGCCACTTAACTAAGTTAGAGCTACGTTAACTACACCGTTGTTTTGGCCACCTATCTATTTACCAATTACTTAGGGTTCTTTAGTGAGCAGGCTATAAAGTTAAGGTTAAGGTAATTAAGCATCTTATAAAGTACTACTACCACTACTAAATGAACCAGAAGTCCCCTGGCTGATTTAAGTTTACCCTTAAAGATAACTATAACTTTAACTTCTGTATTATCGTTGATGTTATATATTTTAGCGGCAAGCTAGTACTCTAAGTTATTAACTTCTTAACCTTCTTCCAAGCCGTACGTTTCTTAAAGGATATGTCAGCTAGGAACATATGGGATACCCTTTAATTATACTAGATTGATATCTATCTAGGACCCCCTAATTAAATTGTTTATAATATAGGAAAGAACTTCTTATCTATAGAGTTTTGATAACAGACAAAGGTAATAGCAATTAAGGTTAAGGAAGTCCCTATTAAGGTATATAATAGTGTCGGAAAAGTGGAGCGATATTACACGCTATTATGCCACGTATATAAGATTATCTCTTTAGAACTAAAGGACGCTAGTAAAGAACTTACCTTATAAATGGCTATTAAAGCCGTTAACAATTCCGCTGGCCTAGATGGACTTGTACTTACGTTACTAGTCTTTAGCGCCTACCCTTAAATAACTAATAATTCTCCACTATCTCCCTCTATTATATAACGAGCTGAGGCTATTCGCAAGGCAATAAAGGAGGTGCAATGTCTCTATGCCACACGCCAGGTTAATAACGCACTAGGAATAAGAAATGGCCTAAATACCTTAACTACGCTTAATCTGCCACTCCAGTCTAAGGTACGCGTATGGCGTAAAAAGGGAGGGTGGTTAGGCCCACATTAACTTATTACAATTAATAGTTAAACTTGTACTATTTAGATGCCTTATAGACCCACTTAATTCCATTTAACTGTTATTAAGCCTTACTATAAAGATAACAGTTCCGAGCCTTTATAGGATGCTATAGAAGACGCCCTAAAGGAGAGCCACGATTAATATACTCTAGAAGGCGACCACAATCCTAATACAATTGTAGTAAATACGCCGCAACTATAACGCGGTAGAGGTTGCCTGAAAGGATTACAAAATCGCCAATATCTTATTAATTTTAAAGAGCAATTTGTTACCGCTATTAAGAATAGAGTTAAGCTATTAATGGCCTTTATAACAGTTAAGGAGAAGGCTGACTTCGAACTTACAAAATAGCTCTAAAAGGAAGGTTGTATTATAACTTTAAGAGCTCCTTTTTAAGCATCTAATAAGCAGGAGATTGATGGTCTTATTACAAGAGGAGTTTTTAAATTTAAGAAGTATAACCCTACTAAGTTTAATAGAGTTCGCATCTTTAAGTTAAGAATAGTTAATAAGATTAAGGGCAAAGCTACTAACACCCTATTTAAGAAGTTAAGACTAGTCATTTAAGGTTATAATAATAACGGTAAGGAAGTAATTCTTATATAATCCCCTATAATTTAACAAGCTAGTTAGCGAGTTATTATTACACTAGCTCCCTCCTTAATAAAGAATAGAATAGCGGTTTATTTATAAGATATTACTTAGGCCTATACCTAATTAGAGACGCGCCTTTAGCGCTTAATATTGGTATACCTTTTAGAGCAAATTCGCTACTAATATCCTAAAGATACAATTATGGTTGTACTTAAGCCATTATATAGAATCGCAGAGGCAGGAACTTATTAGTGGGCTACTTATAGCAAGCACCATAAAGAGAAGCTCTTAATAACTACTTCTATATTTAATCCCTGCTTCCTTATCACAACTATAGGAACTCTATTTGGAATCGTTAGTATGCAAACCAATGATATAATTATCTTAGGTAACGACCAGTTCTTAGCCCTTAAAGAGGACACGCTAGCAAAGGCAAAACTTATGGTAAAGCCAAAGGAAAGACTTAATTTAATAACACTATTGCTCTTTAATAGATGTATCCTCTCCCTAAATAAGGACTCCATTGCTTTACGCCAGAAGGGTTAAGGTAGGAAGATTAATGTTATTAACGTTAATTCTTTAAAACAAGGATACGTGGAGCAACGCGCTCGCGGAGCTTATATTGCTTCTATCTATTAACCCGAGGCTTTATTTAATCTCTCTATTGCCGCCTAACACCAGAAATTAACCAAGGATAATATTCTTGCCCTAAATAAGCGTCTTTCCTGGCAAATGAACCATCTTAATTAGGGACTACTCTATATACCTATTAATCTTCCCACCGCTAAGCTCTTTGTATTTATTAATGGATCGTTTATAAACAACAAAGATTTTAGCTCCTAGCTAGGATATAAGATTATTATCGCGAACAAATCTACTAGAGAGAATAACTTTATAATCTATAGTAATCTTATCTATTAGAGCTTAACCAAGAGCAAGTATATTACTCGGAGCGTTCTAGCGTTAGAGATATATAGAATGGTTAGCGGAGTTAATATAGTAATTGCAATTGGAACTACCCTAAAGATAATTATAGATTAACTTAAACTTCCTACTATTCCTACAATCATGTGCACAGACTTATATTCCCTCTATAAGTGTTTAGTCAAGCTTGGTACCACAAAGGAGAAGCGTCTTATAATTAATATTATAGCACTTCAGCAATCCTATAAGCGTTAAGAACTTTTTAAGATTTAATAGATTAATAGCCAAGATAACCCAGTAGATGTAATAACAAAGGTAAACCTAAATAAGGCACTAGAGACGTTCGTTAACACAAATACTCTGCGTATACAAGTTAAAGGATAGGTTAAAAGGGAGTAGAAGATATAACAATTTAAGAGCAGCTAATCAGGATTTTCTATACCCGGTATGGAAAATCGCTATTAGCTCGCTTACTACTAGCGCCTTAATAGTTACTCTGTATTTGTGTTAACCCCTAACACCCTTCCTTATCTCCTTCTCCTTAGGCTTTATCTCTTTGTATAAGTAGCAACCTATAAGTATATATAGATGGCAACTACAAAAAGAAGAGTTGCCAGTGTTGGGAATAAGGCAAATTGCCGCCATATGCGGCAAGTTGCCGTCACGTAAGGCAAGTTGCCATCACGTGTCGTCGCGGCACTAGCGTAGTAAGGAACCTTAAGTTCCTCACCCTCCCCTATCTAGAACAATAACCTTTTCCATCACTGTATCTACTTAAGTAGTATTGGTGATTTGCCCTGTGTTTCCAACAGGTTCTAAGCTGCGCTTAGTTTAGAGAGTGGAGATTAAATATTAAACTGCAAATTCTAAGCCGCACCTAATTTAGAAGGTAGGGATTAATCATTAAAATACTAATTCTAAACTACGTCCAGTTTAGAGGGTAGAGATTAAGTATTAGCCTGTAAACCCTAAGCCTTAGAGTTTCCTAGGAGTGGAGATTTAGTATTATAACTTAAATCCTAAGCTATAGGATTCTCTAGGAGCGGAGATCTAATACTATGTTGCGAATTCTAAATTTCCAGATTTCCTACTACCTAAGAACTGGTACTATACTATAAATCTTAAACTTTAGAATTTTTTGTAATTAGAAATCTAGTACTATATTATAAATATTAAACCTTAGGCTTATCTAAAAGTTAAGACTTAATATTGCACTGTAAGCTCTAATACTTAGACTGCCCTAAGAATTTGGATTTAATACTACGCTATAAGCTTTAATATCTAGATTACTCTAAGGGCTAAGACTTAATGCTTTGCTGTGGGCTCTAATATCTAGATTGCTCTAAGGGCTAATATAACGGAACCTTGTAGCAGGAACTATGGTGGGTTCGTTATTAAGCTAGGTGTGTAGATATTCAAACGAAGTCAACAATGTAACAGTATAAGATAATAACTAGTGTGGAGTAGTTGCCTAATAGATTAACTCTAATTGTATTCTAAGATTTACTACAAAGAAAGGAACTATCTAGGTAGAGACTATAGTCCTTTAAATACACATCCATACTCCTAAGAAACTCTCTTTGTACGTGAGGTATATAAGGTATATAAGGTATATAAGACGTTCCTTATAGTCCTTACAGATTACACAGAGCTCGTCACGTAACCTCGCTTACCATTCCTCGTCATATAGCTCTACCAGCTCCATCCTAGACAGTGCTCCTATTAACCAACTAGCTTCTTCCAACTCCTCTCCAAGTAGTTATAACATCGTATTTAAAGCGTCCGTAATACTATCTCCCTCCTCTTTATCTTTATCCTTAAAGATTCCTAATATCTCCAAGTTGTCTACTAGAGGTGTGATATCCGTCTAATTAATTTGGTTAATATTGTTGCTTATTATACCTAAGGCTCCTTCTTCTTCCTCTGCTAAATGTTAGTCTTGCACCGTTATATCCATACTGTTACTAGGTAAAGTTATACCTTCCTATTCTTATTATGCAAAAGAGGGGTTAGTCTATATTGCGATAGCGTCACCTGTTAATTAACAACTATCCTCTTACGCTGAGTGTACGCAAGCGAACATGCAGTTATCCTATAATGTTTAAACCGTATCTGACGCTAAATATGCGCGTTCTATTACTCTTAATAGCCTTTTAGTACCCTTGTTAATTGCTGCTAGGGTCCTAGGTTTAATCTACTGCTATAAAACTTAATAGTAAACTATTAGAGGCCTTAGCTAAGATCTACTGGCTTTAATATAATAATAAACTTTATCTTGCCCGTGTTTAAGATAAGGAGCGTTATACCCTTAAGGCTTATTAGAATGCTTACGCCCGTCTTCTTTATCTTAAGAAAGTTTACAAGAAGGTTTGTTTTAAGGAGTGGAAACTTATAGAATAAGGTCTTTAGAAACTTAGTAATAAAAAAACAGATTCTCCTCTAATAGAGAGGGAAATAACTCTAAATATATTAGCAGGTGCTCCTCTTAGGTCCCCCTTAGGTAACTTATTCTTTGGCGATCCTTCTTTATTAATACTGCCTAACCTATTTTCTTCTAATACTCCTATACCTTTTTTATAGCATTTTTCAAACTGTCTAGTAACTCCTAGGTAGTCTTATTATAGCCTATCTACTTTACTTTATACTACATTTCATCCTTAACGTCCTTATGACTAACAATTTTTAAAACTTGCTATTTGTCTTCTTCTTGTCCTCTATATATATCTGCCTTGTAAACTAGTGGCTTAATATTTCCGTGTACTAGTTCTAGCATTACGATATACTATATAGGGTAGATCTTCATTTTCTCTAGTAAGTTAAGTCTATACGTGACTTCTAAGATCTTTACTTTAACTATAAATGGTCCTAGTCTAATATAGTCCAACTTCTTGCTTAGTTGTTAACTCTTAAAATTTTTGTATAGTAGCTATACTTTATCCCCCTTCTTAAGATCTAGTCCCTTAAATCTCTTGGCGTTGTAGTACTTTTTTATCCTTGTCTATACTAGTTTAGCTATTTCTTTAAGGTGATTATAAAGATTTATTAACGTCTCCATTCTTTCTTTAGCTATGCTACTTATCTTTTTTACTTATTATGGCGATAATAATGTTCTTGGTTTATACCTATAATTCGCCTTAAAAGGTAATATGCCTATCCCTTTCTATGGTGTTATATTGTATGTAAACTGCGTAACTAGTAACAACGATACCTAATTATTTTGTGCGTGATTAATATAGTGCCTTAGATACTACTCTAGTGTCTAGTTTAGTCTTTCCGTTTGGCTATTTGTTTGTAGGTAATATACAGTTAATATTACTGCTTGAACCCCTTGTTCTGCTAAAAACACTTCCTAAAATGCTGCTATAAATTTTAGATCTCTGTCTAATATAATCTTTATTAGTGCTCTATGTCTTATAAATACTTCTTTAATATAGATTCTAGCTATATCTTCTATGGATATTTCTTCTATACACGCTATAAAGTATCCCCACTTTATTAGCTTGTCTACTATTACTAAAATTGCGTCGTAATCTTGTCCTGTAATAGGATCTTTTAACTTTAGTAACTTTACAATAAAGTCCTATAATATAACCTCCCATGGTCTCTCTGGTGCTTTGATAGGTTGTAGCCCTCTATATAGCTTATGCCTTATTGGTTTGTTTCTCTAACAATCTAGATATTTCTTTATAACTTATCTTACTAGTCCCCAGATTCCTTAAATAATGTACTCTTCTTAAAGTCTTAACACTAAGCTTATAGCTCTATTATATTCTTATATTATTCCTTTGTAAAACTCTTTTATAAACTCTTCTACTATTGCTTTCAGAATATAGGTCACTTCCCTATTCTTATACTATTCTGCATCCAGATCCTCTACCTATACTTTTTAGATTCTTTATATCCAATTACTCTTAGGTAATTTATAAACTTGACCTTCTATGGTTGCTGCAATCTTTAAATAATTATACCTAGTTATTCCGTCTTAATCCTGTCGTAGTAAAGCTCCTAACAGCTTTTCTTTGTTTTATAGTTTAGCTTTTCTACTTAGAGCGTCTGCTTATATATTGTCTATACCCTTAGTATACTAAATCTTAAAATGATATTCTATAAGCATTTCCGCCTATCTAACTTATCTTTAGTTAAGTTCCTTTATCGTTAGGAACCCTATAAGGTTCTTATAGTCTATCTTAACCATAAATAGTTTCTCTATGCCTTGTAAGAATGCTCTCTATTCCTTAAGTACTATAACTATGCCTAGCAACTCCTTGTTGTAGATATTGTAGTTTAAGTCTAGTAGTATTATCTTCTAACTATAATACGCTACTAGATGCTATGTGTCTAAATGCTTCTATAGCAAATATACTCCTAGTATAAAGTCTAATATATTTATTTCTATAACCATTTCTAACTTCGGCTGGTAGATTTTGAGGATTAGATCTTAGGTAAACAACTCCTTAAGTTTCTTAAACAACTTCTTTTACTTACTGCCCCATATCCATGGTTCCTCCTTTTTAGTTAGTCTTGTAAATAGCTTAATACTTTTTAACTACTATGTTATAAACCTCCTATAGTAATTGCAAAACCCTAAGAACAATCTTAACTACGTAACATTCTCTAGTTCTTGCTAATTTACTATAGCTTTAACTTTCTTTAGGTCCATGCTAATCTTTCCTAGTTTAATAATAAATCTAATAAAATTGGGTTTTCTAGTAAAGAACTCGCATTTCTTAATTACTACTAGCATCTTTTCTTCTTGTAGTCTCCTTAAGACCCACTTAACATATTCTCCATGTTCTTCCTTACTTATTAAGTAGATGGTAATGTTGTTAAGATATACTATAACAAACTTATTAAGGTGTTCTCCTAATATACTATTAATTCATTTTTAAAATGTTGCTAGTGTGTTTATAAGCCCAAACTGTATAACTAATGGTTTATATAGCCCTTCCTTTAACCTAAAGGCTGCCTTCTATTTATCTCCTTCCTTAATCCTAATCTAATGGTATACCTACCTTAGATCTATCTTTATAAAGATTTTTACGTTGCCTATTCTGTCTTATATTTCGCTAATTAAGGGTAAAGGATACCTATCCTTTCTAGTAATACTATTTAACTATCTATAGTTAATGTACATCCTAAGTTTTCCGTTTTTCTTTAGGATGAACAGTACTGGATATCCTGCCGATAACTATAACAGTCTAATATATCCCTTTTATAAGTTCTCCTAGACAAACTCCTTAAGCGCCACTGACTCGGTTTTAGTAAGCTTGTAGATTAGAAAGAACTTTAGACTAGTTTCTGGTTTTAATTCTATCTTATAGTCCTATGCTATATATTCTAATAGCTTTTTACTTTCTAGTGACCATAACCTTTTGCCATACTTATGGTATCTCTTTAGTATATAACTTAAGCCTTACTCAGTCTCTTTATATGTCGCTCTAACTTAGTACTATACTAACTTAGTTTGCTATTATATCTTGCGTTGTTAAGTATTCTTAATGTTAACCTAGCCTATAACCTAATTAATTCTTAGATTATATTTCTATAACTAAGGCATTCCTAGTATCGCCTTGTCCTTTCCTAATAGTAGGATATTAAAAGACATCTAAACTTGTCTTCTTTTAATAGTTAGCTAAATAGGTCCTGTTTTAATATTAATAATGCCTCCTCTATAGGCTATTAGATCTCCTAAAATTGTTATAAGTAGATATAGGTATTTTTTTTTGTCTATATAGTAACTCTATCCTTTCCACTACTACTAGTAATATGTGGTTTCTTATTGCTCTACTGTCTACTAATGCTTTAAACTGCTGATCCTGCCACTTAACCTATAAATTTAGGTGTCGACCTTAAATTCCTTTAAGGGTCTGAGGCTCTACCACTAGCTCCCTCTAGTCCTATGGGCCTCCCCTTTTCCTAACTATTAGCTATTAGATCCTGTTTATATTTAGTCCTCCCTTAGCTAATACTTAGTTTATTTCTTTTCCTCTATATGCTATAGACAAGTGTTCTCTAGGCACTCCCACTACTATTATCCATTTAGGTATTTTTCCATAAGGAATCTTCCTAGTTAAAGTATTAGGTCCCCTTAACTCTATACTTCCACTAGATGCTATCTATATATATACTTAGCGTTTCTGTACTTCTTTTTATCTGGTGCCCAATGCATTCTAGTTAGATACTTCTAGTTTTTGTCTTTTGGTGCTCTATATATATTGTATATATCATCTATATAAGCTATCCACAATAGTGTATAATGCGCTAGGTGACTTAGGTTAACTTTTGGCTTATCTTTACCTTTAAGTTTAAACCTCTGTTTTGCCAACCTGACTACTAGTCTTTTATTTGCGGGTACTAAGATTTGTTACTTACTTCTCTAGTCCCTAGATCCTTCCTCTAGGTTCCTTAACATTATAATTAACGCTCCTTTAATATGATTCATACGTTTCTCTATAATGGGTTGGTCTTAGACAACTTTTTTGTTTAGCTACATATAGAAATCTTCCTATTTATTGTTATATTGTTGCCTATACCACTTTCCATATAGCTGGTTTAGTATATATAGTTTATCTATTAAAAAGTACCTTATTATTACTGCGTTGTAATAACCTTTGGTATGTCTTTCTTTAAATCTAGTTAGGATTCCTAAATCCTCTTCCTATTCTAGTTTATCTAGCTACTTTACTCTAGGCGTCCCCGCTATAGGCCTATTAGTAACTCTTTATATAGGTGCTCTATCCCTTATATGTCCTGGTATAGCTAATCTCTTATCTAGCTTTTGCTCTTGCTATATAATAATTCTTTGCCTAAACTTATCTATAGTTTTTTGCTTTCTGCGTCTTGCAGCTGGATTCTTAAAGTCATCTTGCTTCTTGATCTCTATATTAACCTTTTAATCTTTAGGCTGAATACTACGTTTACCTAGAACTGACGTTTTTACTTATTTCCTAAACTTGTAGTTCTTAAACTTGCGTCCTATACTTATTTGTTTGTTGCTAAACTAAGCTACTGCCCTTTCCCATTAGTTTTTATCCGTTATGGGTTCTTAGGTATATCTTATCTTATCTTAAGAGTCTTAAGCGTCTTATATCTTGTCTTAAGAGTCTTAAGCCTTTAGCCTTTTGCCTTTATTAAGCAGTAAGCTAGCACTAGTAGTTATCTGCTTATTTAATCCTCTTTAAATGTTACTCCTTCCGTCTTATAAAGTGATGGATTCCGTATCTAATGGTGTTATAATGCCTGTTACTAAACCGCGTTCTGTGGTGGTCTCAGTCTCTGCTTTTATTGCGTTATTAAGGTTTAAGCGCCCCTAGTTAGCCTCTCTTTCTTCTTTATTGCTGTTAATTAATAAGTACTCTAACTTTATTGTTATTATTGCTAATCTTTATCTATATATTGCTGTGACATCTTAATCTAGCTTATAGAGTTGATCTCGTTCTTTATCTAACTCTCTAGTTTTTTTAAGTCCTTTTAACTCTAGCTCCTATAGCTAATAGCTTATGTGTAACGGAACCTTGTAGTAGGAACTACGGTGGGTTCTGTCAATAGGCTGGGTATATAGGTAAGAACAAAATCAACAACGTAATAATAACTGGTGGAGTGGTTGCCTAATAGATTAACTCTAATTATATTCTAAGATTTACTACAAAGAGAGAACTATCTGGGTAGGGACTGTGGTCCTTTAAATACACAACCGTACTCCTAAGAAATCCCTTTGCTTCGTTTACTCTGTCTGCTCTGTCTACTCTGTCCTATAGATTACACAGATTACACAGATTATATAGATTACATTATATAACCTCGGCTACTATTCCTTGTCACATGGTTCCACCGGATCCATTCTGGACCATGCCTATATTAACCAACTGGCTTCCGCCGACTCTTCCCCAAGTAGTTATAACATTGTACTTAAAGCGTCTGTAACACTATCTCCCTCCTCTTTATCTTTGTCCTTAAAGATTCCTAACATCTCCAAGTTGTCTACTAGAGGTATAATGTCCGTTTAATTAATCTAGTTGATATCCTTGCTTATTATGCCTAAAGCTCCTTTTTCTTCTTTAACCCTTTGTCGTGCGCGTACGGTTTCCTCCATACTATTACTAGGTAAGATAATGCCGTCTCCGTATTCTCATTGTGCGAAAGAGGGGTTGGTTTGTGTTGCGCTAGTAAGTCCTTTTGCCCGATAACCTTCCTCTTGTTTAGAGTGTACTAAAGCAAACATTTATTCGTCTTGCGATATTCGCTCTATCTCTGACGCTAAGTGTGCGCGTCCTATAACTCTTAACAGTCTTTGAGTTCCCTAAGTAACTTATTATAGGGTCTTATGTTTAATCTACCGCTATAAAACTCGATGCTGAGCTCTTAAGTGCCTTAGGCGAGATTTATTGTCTCCAGGACGAAGACCACGCTTATACTAAGCGGGTGAGAGACGAGGAGCGTTATGCCCTTAAAGCTTATGCCTCTGCTTACGCTCGTCTGCTTCGTCTTGAGAAAGTGCGTAAGAAGGTTCGTTTTAAGGAGTGGAAACTTGTTTAACAGGGTTTATCTAAGCTAGGTAACAAAAGAACTGGCTCTCCTTCTATAAGGGAAACAACTCTAAGTAGCTTAGCAATTGCTCCTCTTAGGTCCCCCTTAGGTGACTTATTTTTTGGTAATTTTTCTTTATTAATATTGCCTAACCTGCTTTCTTCTAATACTCCTATACCTTTCCTATAGCGTTTCTTAGGTTGCTTAGTGGTTCCTAGGTAGTCTTACTATAGCCTATCTACTTTACTTTATACTATATTTCGTCATCTACATCCTTGTAACTAATAATCTTTAAAACTTACTATTTGTCTTTCTCTTATCCTTTATATATGTCTGCCTTATAGACTAGTGGCTTAATATTCCCGTATGCTAGCTCTAGCATTGCGATATACTATATAGGGTAGATTTTTATTTTAGCTAGTAGGTTTAACTTATACGTGACTAATAAAATTCTTTACTTAATTTTAAAAGGTTCTAGTCTAATATAGTCCAACTTCTTGCTTAGTTATTAACTCTTAAAATTTTTGTATAGTAGCTATACTTTATCCCCCTCCTTAAGATCTGGTCCCTTAGATCTCTTAGCATTATAGTACCTTTTTATTTATTCTTGTACTAGTTTAGCTGTTTCTTTAAGG
>Ga0307507_10002150_pt1 | contig 42380 bp, 28 predicted proteins | sample 7_EM_MG_FD_207223 | JGI IMG/M metagenome (GOLD analysis project Ga0307507, IMG submission 207223) | Populus trichocarpa ectomycorrhiza microbial communities from riparian zone in the Pacific Northwest, United States - 7_EM | ecosystem: Host-associated > Plants > Roots > Unclassified | place... | reverse complement strand
AGGAATATGCAGTTAGCTTTTAAAGTTGTTAAGTAGGTTAACTATATATTATTTAACTTTTAAATATGTCAAGTAGGTTAACTGCATGTTATTTAACTTTTAAATATGTTAAGTAGGCCAACTGCATATTAAGAAATATGCAGTTAGCTTTTAAAGTTGTTAAGTAGGTTAACTGCGTGTTATTTAACTTTTGAATATATTAAGTTGGTTAATTGCGTGTTAAGTTGGTTAATTGCGTGTCGAGTTGGTTAAATTGCATGTTAATTACGTGAAACGCGAAAACCAAAGTCTACTTAAATCTTATCCTGCGAATATTTTCCCGATGTAGTGCGTTTATAAGCCCGAATTATATAACTAATAGTTTATATAGTCCTTCCTTTAACCTAAAGGCTGCCTTTTATTTGTTGCCTTCCTTAATCCTAATCTGGTGGTACGCCCATCTTAGATCTATCTTTGTAAAGATTTTTACGTTGCCTATCCTGTCTTGGATTTCGCTAATTAAGGGTAAAGAATACCTATCCTTCCTGATAATGCTGTTTAACTATCTATAGTCTATACACATCCTAAGTTTTCCGTTTTTCTTTAGGATAAATAGTACTGGATATCCTGCCAATAACTGTAATAGTCTAATATATCCCTTACGTAAGTTTTCCTAGATAAACTCCTTAAGCGCTATTGACTCTGTTTTAGTAAGCTTATAGACTAAAAAGAACTTTAGACTTATTCCCTCTTCTAGTTCTATCTTGTAGTTCCATACTATATGTTTTAACAGCTTTTTACTTTCTGGTGACTATAACTTCTTACCATACTTATGGTATTTCTTTGGTATATAACTTAAGCCTCGCTTAGTCTCTTTGTACGTCGTTCCGACTTAGTACTATACTAACTTGGTTTACTGTCGCTCTTTACGCTGTTAAGTATTTTTAATATTAACCTAACCTGTAACCTAATTGATTTTTAGATTATACTCCTATAACTAAGGCATTCCTAATATTGCCTTGTCCTGTCCTAATAGTAGGATATTAAAAGACATTCTTACTGGTCTTCCTTTAATAGTTAACTAAACAGGTCCTGTTTTAAGATTAATAATACCTCCTTTATAGGCTATCTAATCTCCTGAAATTGTTATAAGTGGATATAGGTGTTTTTTCTATCTATATAGTAACCCTATTCTTTCTACTACCTTTAGTAATATGTGGTTTCTGGTTACTCTACTATCTACTAATACTTTGAACTGCTAATCTTGCCATTTAACTTATAAGTTTAGGTATTAACCTTAAATTTCTTTAAGGGTTTAAGGCTCTAATACTAGTTCCCTCTAGTTCTATACGCCTCTCCTTTTCCTAACTCTTGGCTGCTAGATCCTATTTATACTTAGTCCAACTTAGGCTAATACTTAGTTTATTTCTTTTCCTCTATATACTATAGATAAGTGTTTTTTAGGCACTCCTACTACTGTTATCTATTTAGGTATTCTTCCATAAGGAATCTTCCTAGTTAAAGTATTAAGTCTCCTTAACTTTGTACTTCTACTGGGTGCTATCTATATATATACTTAGCGTTTCTAAACCGCCTTTCCTTGGGTGCCTAATATATCCTAGTTAGGTACTTCCGGTTCTTATCTTTTGGTACTCTATATATGTTATAGGTGTTATCCATATAAGCTATCCACAATAGTATATAATACACTAGGTGACTTGGGTTAACTCTTAGTTTATCTTTATCCTTAAGTTTAAACCTATACCTGGTTAACCTGACCACTAGTATTTCTATTATAGGTACTAAGATTTATTGTTTACTTCTTTAGTCCCTAGATCCTTCTTCTAGGTTCCTTAATATTATAATTAATGCCCCTTTAATGTAACTTATGCGTTTTTCTGTAATGGGTTAGTTTTAGACAACTTTTTTATCTAGCCATATATAAAAGTCTTCCCATTTATTATTATGTTATTGCCTATACTACTTTCCGTATAACTGGTTTAGTGTGTATGGTCTATCTATTAGAAAGTACCTTGTTATTACTATATTGTAATATCCTTTAGTATGTCTTTTTTAAATCTGGTTAGGATGTTTAGATCCTCCTTTTATTCTAATTTATCTAACTACTTCGCCCTAGGTGTCCCTGTACTCGGCCTATTAGTAATTCTTTGTATGGGTACTCTGTCCCTTTTATGGTTTGGTATACTAGATCTCTAGTCTAGTTTCTACTCTTACTATGCAATAATTCTTGTCCTAAACTTATCTATAGTTTCTTATTTTCTGCGTCTTATAGCTAGATCCTTGTAGTTATCTTGCTTTTTAATCCTAGTATTAACTGTTTAATCTTTAGGCTGAACACTGCGTTTACCTAGGATTGCTAATATTCTTATTTATTCCCTAAACTTATAGTTCTTAAACTTGCGTCCTATACTTATTTGTTTATCTGTAAACTAAGTAGCTGCCTTTTCCTATTAGTTTTTATCTGTTATGGGTTCTTAGGTATGTCTTATCTTATCTTAAGAATTTTAAGCTTCTTATATCTCTTCTTAAGAATCTTAAGCCTGTGGCCTTTTACCTTTATTAAGTAATAAGCTAGCACTAGCAGTTATCTACTTGCTTAGTTTCTTTTAAACATTACTTCTATTATCTTATAAAGCGATGGAAATCGTATTTAATGGTGTTATAGCATCCGTTACTAAACCTTGTTTTATAATGGTCTTAGTTTCTACTTCTGTTTTAACTTTTTTAAGATTTGCATGCTTCTAGTAAGCTGCCTTTATTGCCTTATTATTAGTAAATGCTTTACCTATGTTAAACTCATTATCTTTAATATCTAATCTATAAGCTAGTTTGTTGATTCCTTTAAACTTAAATAATAATGGCTCCTATAGCTAATAGCTTGCGCCGTACTTAGCGTCCTTATAAATTTAGTATGCGTTGTTATAATAAAACATAAAACTGTTAATTAAACATTTTTTTATTCCTTATAGTGCACTATTGTTCCTTTATACGTATGTGTTGTCTGCTGGCCTGGTTCCCTTTACTGCATAATTACTCTAACCACTTCTGTAGTCTCTGGCGAAATAACCTTGTTTTTTACAATTTATGTAAGCCCTATCTTTAAACCATTTTTCTTATTATGGAGTCCGCCTAAATGTCTTCTGCTACTAAGATCCCTAGTTTAGCCTCTACTCTTAGGTCCTTTAATTACTAGATTCTTAACCTCTAGATTTCTATAGTTTCTTTTCCCACCTTTAGGTTTCTTTAGTACCACTTAGGTTTATTAGCTCTACGCCGTTCTATAGTTTTTAACTCTATATCTGTTGTTACGTACTCTGCGCCTTATATAACTATAGAACTCTGTCTTGCCCCTTCTTAGCTTATTCCCTTTAATAGATCCTATTATTAATCTTTATTAACTGGTTTATTAACTCCCTTAGAGTATCCGTATCTTCTATTAGGATAATTACGTTCTAAACTTTAGCCTTAAGTCCCTGTTTATACTGTGCTATAAGCGCCCTGTCATTCCACTTAACCTATATGGCTAGTGTTTAAAACTGCGTTATATACTTAATTACTAAAGTGCGTTATACTAAGTTCTAAAGTTTTTGTTCCGCTATTATAGTTACTTTAGGGTCTCTAAATATTTGCGTTAACGTTCTGCGAATCCGTTTTAACTTGCAAACACATACCATATATCTGGGTTAGTAGTTGTTATACCGTTTGCTTATATCTCTGTAAGGTAAGGCTTAAACCACTCTAGAGCTCTTTCTATTAAGAATAGTCCTACGTACGCTACCTAGTCCGTAGGTGTTGCTAACTTCGCTCCTTCCTATATAACCTTAAAATGCATCTGCGTAAAAAACCCTTTAAGCTTTAACTTCTCCCCTAAAAACTATTTAATTAAAGGTAACTTAACCTTTACTACTCTGATTCTATTAATATGTTCTTTAAGTAGCCTACTATTATCCTATAAGTGATTAACTATTTCCTATAACTAACCTTACGTAACTACTTAAGAATCTGTGTCCGCTATACTGGTATCTCCTAACCCTGAGGTTGTGGCTGCTGTCAACGTTGTTATAACTGGTGCTTTAGGTGGCATGTTGTTTGACCTTATTTAATACCGTAACCTTAGTAGTGAATGTGTAACGGAACCTTGTAGTAGGAACTACGGTAGGTCCTATTATTAGGCTAGGTATATAGGTAAGAACAAATTAACAATATAATAATAACTAGTGGAGTGGTTACCTAATAGATTAACTCTAATTATATTCTAAGATTTACTACAAGGAGAGAACTATCTACGGTAGGGACTAAGGTCCTTTAAATACACAACCATACTCCTAAGAAATCCTCCCTTGTACGTGAGGTACGTGTTGTATATAGTGTACGTAGACGTACTCTGCGTATACTGCGTATACTGCGTATAATATTACGTGACTCGCTTACTATTCCTCGTCATATAGTTCCACTGGTTCTATTCTAGACCGTGCCTGTATTAACCAACTAGCTTCCTCCGACTCTTCCCCAAGTAGTCGTAACATTATACTTAAAGCGTTTGTAATAAATAAGAACCAGATAAAGCGCCTTCTATTAATCTATACCGCTCTAACTAGATACCGTATAAAGGGCAATTAAGGGGTTCCGATATTTATCCTAGATATTAATAAAGCTAGCACAGATTCTAAGAAAAAGGGAATGACTTAAAGAGGTCTAGATATCCACGGCAAGGTGAATATTTATTTTTATAGATTGAAGTACTTTTTATACGATATCTTGACTCTTAGTAAAGTGTTTAAGAATCTAGGCTATAATTGTTGAGTAGTATATAGGGATAATTAAGGGTGCTTCTTAATTCAATGCTTTTATAAAAGTATGAAACTCTGGCCATTCTATATATAAGAAGGGAAGCCGTTATACAATAATTAGATCTAGAAGTGCTTGCTTTATAGTATTTTAATATATTATATGCTTTAGAACCTTACCCTTAAGACCTTAAACTTCTCCTCTTGCTAAAAGCTTTTAATATAGTTCTAAAAGAGATCTCTCCCCCCAATCTTTTACTATTGTACGCTCCTAATTCTCTGCTAAATTCCATTTAATATTATGTCTTTTAAGATAGCCTTATAATCCAACAGTTGAGAAATGGTGTTCTTTTAGGTCTTAAGGAGGACAGTATTTACAAAAGTAGCGTTTCTTTGTATAAGCCTTTTCTTCCTTTATTGCCGTACAAGTATATTTATAAATTAAGGAGACTTGTCTTAAGATCTATATTATATAAGTAGTTAGGATTAAACCAGTATTAGCTTTAGTCTTAACGCCGCTTAAAAAGGCAGAAAGTGTATTAACTTTAAAGGAATTATTATTGTTAAAGTTTTTAGGATAAATTTCACTAGCACTAGCCATATTTATAACGTCTGTCACGGAGCAAGCACAAGCGATGGTAATATATAGCAAAGTAGATATTATTAAGCTATGTATATAAACTACGTGATAAAATTAAGACGTTGCGTAAGGAGAGAAGGTAAGGAAATGGGGAGAAAGGGTATATATCGTTAGTTTCATTGCTTGGTTAACACGTGCACGGAGCAGGATAGGATTCAAGGAGCGGTCCTGGCAGAACTTGGCAGGATTTGTTGGACTTGGCAGAATATGGCAGAATGCGGCAGATTGCCATCAGATTGCCGTAGATTGCCAGTAGATTACCGTCTCGCGGTCGGTCTCTTCTTACTGCGTTAGTAGAAACAGGTAAACATATATAAGGTGTCACAGAGGTGTCCCATAACAGTACCCCTCCTTTAAACTTAAGCTTCTGCGAGATAGGGCTGTGGTAGTTTTAAGTAGAGTTTATAAAAGTCTTCTGCGGCTTATATAAGTCCTATAGAGTCAACGGGTTCCCATAAGGGCTTAGTAAAGCCTCTCTATTTTATAAGGTACATATATTTACGTTTCCGTTTATTATACTTAATGTCGTCAACTCTTTTAATAAAGTACTCATCCTCACCATCTACTTTAACTAGTGGGGGAGGGTCTTAGATCTGTCCAGGTAGGGCGTCTAATATAGAGGCGGTAGGGCGGAGGACTAACGTATAGAATACAGGGTGGATTTTAACCATATTAGGGAGCTTCAGTCAGTAGGTATAAGGAGAGACAACTTTTCCAATCTTATAAGGGCCGGCGTTCTTCTAGTTAAGTTTCTTAGTAGGTTGTTTTATATTTAGATTTCTTGCGTCTAGCCAGACAAAGTTACCAATTTAGTAAGCCGGTGCTGGGGTTCGGTTCTTATTTGCTGTGGCTTTATAGACAGACTGGGCCTATATTATTTTGTTAGTAAGGAACTCTTATAGTTTTTCCATCTTCTTTACAAATTCGTTTACTTCTGCAACTTATAAGGCCTAATAAGCTAGGCGAGGAACATTACTTAAGGGTTTAAAACCTATTTACAGGTGCTGGCCGTAATTAGCTAGGAATAGGGAGACCTTTATAGTTTCTAAGACGGAGTTATTTGCAGTAAATTCGGTAAATGTAAGCCAGTCCATCTAGTCGTCCTATAAATACGACGTGTATATCTAAATATACTGTTCCATTATAGCATTTATATATTCCATTTAACCATCCGTTTCTAGGTAATATGCTGTAGATAATAGTACTTTAATATAGAGTTAGGTAGTTAGTTTTTCCTAAAATGCCAAGACAAACTAGCGGCCTCTATTAGAGATAATCGTTTTAGGGAGTCCGTGGAGTTTCTATATATAATCCAGAAACAGTCGGGCAACGGCAGGTGTTAATATATTAGGGCAGGCAATCAAGTGTCTTATCTTAGATAGTTAATCTATAACTACTATAATATTTATGTATCCTTTACTTATGGGGAGATCAACAACGAAGTTAATTAAGATGTCCTTCCATCTTCGGTCCGGAACAGGCAGTGGCTTTAGAAAGCCATTATACGTCTTATGCAAAGCTTTAGCTCGTTGGCAGGTATAGCAGCTAGAGACGTACCTTTATATCATATTATATATATTCAGCCAGTAGTATTCTCATTAGAGCAGTTCTAGGGTTTTTCCTCGGCCTAAATGGCCGGCTATTAGTAGGTTATATACGTATTCAAGGAGCTTAAGCTTAAGTTTATCATAATTAGGAATAACTAGGCGGTTTTAGTAGTATAAGTAGTTTCCGCGGACTTCGCATTTACTTAGAGAAACCTTTTTAGAGCGTCTAACGCCGTCTTAAATTAGCTTAAGCGTCTTTTGGATAAATTTATTATTTAGATATTCGTCGACTATAATCTGTTTAATAGTTTAATCGGTCATTTCAAGGGCGTGTACTATAAGATCTTTAATAGGGGGATTAAATAGCTTAGGGCGGAGTAGAGTTTAATTATAGTAAGAGCACACTTCTTCTTAAGCTAGTACGTCCTATAAACGTCGGGTTAGGATATTAGGCTTCTGGCCTTAAACGCCTAAGCGGTATGTAATTAAGAATTAGAATCGGGATAGATATTCTAACTAGCGGGCTTAACAGTGGCTTAGCTGTTTTATAGTTGTGAAGTACTGCAGGTTTTTATAGTCGCTAAGAACTTTAATTAAGAATCCAGTTCCTTCTAGTTCTAGTCGCCATTACTTAAAACATCTAATAATCGCCAGCAATTCCTTGTTGTAGATCTCGTAATTACATTCGGCTAGGCTTAGTCATTTTAAGAAGTATGCTATAGGGTACAATACTCCTTCCTTATTATATTAAGATAGAATGCCTCTAATAACATAATTAGATAAGTCAGCTTCTATAACACTTATTTAGTCTGGGTCGAAGTGTTAAAGCACAGGTATAGTGGTAAATATAACCTTTAGATAAGCAAAGGCCTTCTTACATTCCTTATTAAAAATAAAGGCTTTATCCTTTTGGGTTAAGGCTATAAGGGGTAAAACCAAGGCGGAGAAGTTATTAATAAACCATTAGTAGAAGTTAGCAAAGCCTATAAAGGCCCTTACATCCTTAACATTCTTAGGTTCTTGCTAGTTTACAATTACTTTAACCTTCTTGGGGTCCATTCATACGCCGTCTATAGAAATAACGAGTCCAAGGTATAGAACTTCCGTTTTATAGAACTCGCATTTATCTATATCTAATTGTAGACCAGCTCCGCGCAAGGCTTACAGGATTAGTTCAATATATTTTCAGTGTTCAGCTAGATTATTGCTGTATATCAAGATGTCGTCAATATAAGCAGTACAAAAGACATCCAAGTATGGGCGTAGGGTATCATTCACAAAGTATTAGAATAAACTTAGGGTATTTGCAAGGCCAAATAGCATTACCAAGTATTCAAATAATCCGTATTAAGTACGAAATGCAGTAAGCCATTCGTCTCCTTTTGCGATACAGAGGCGGTTAAATGCGTGGATAATATTAAGCTTTGTATAAAAGCGAGCCTTACTTAATCAGTTCAGTATCTCTTAGATTAACGGGATTAGGTATCAGTTCTTAATAGTAACAGCGTTGAGGGCTCAGTAGTCTATATAGAAGTATAGACCGCCGCCAGGTTTCTTAATAAAGATTACTGGTATAGCTATAGGTAATGAACTTACTCTAATAAAACCCTTATCTAGATGTTTGTCTAAGTACTTCTATAGTACTTAAAGTTCGTTTCAGGATATCCTATATAAGGGTCCAAATTTGGGATGTTTTCCTTCTTTAACTATAATCTTATAATTATATAGACGGCGTTCCAGTAGCTTATTAGCTTCCTTTCATAAGAATACATCTAAATAATTATGGTACTCTACTAGTACCTTTATGGCGGGGTCAGTATGCTTCTTTAGTGCTAAGGCCTTCTCAATATCAGCTATCATAACAGCGAAGATCATATATTCTGGTTTCCTAGCGAGTCGTGCTAGTAGAGTAGCTCCAATCATGTGGATATCTAAGGTATTAAGCAAGCTTAGATCATCCTTAGTTTCTTATATAGTTTCTTATTCGGGTTTAGGTTCAGTATCGGTTACAGAGTTAGTATTAGATTTAGGTTCAGGTTCTTTAAGTATCCTTTTTATAGTAGAATACCAGTTCTTCTAGTACTTTTATATATTAAGCTTAAGCTTCTGCTTGGTTCCGGGTGCAGCAGTTAGAGTCAGTTTGTATAGTCATATATTATTTTCGGGTTCTTAGTGGTCATCAGTGGAAGTCTCACGTTGGTGGAATTCGGTGGAATTCTCTGGTAGGTGGAATCGGGTGGACTTTTTAGGTATAGGGTGGACGTCAGTGGAAATTTTAGACTGGTGGATCTTGATGGATTTTCCAGATTTTGGTTTAGGGTCTAAATAGCGAGTTATAAGGCACTTCTGCTTATAGTAGGAGGCGGTAAATAGAAGCTTAAGGTTGTCCTAATTAATGGTTACCTTATATAGCTTCATCTAGGGTTATTTAAGGATCACTAGGTAACCTAGGGTAGTTATAAAGAGCTTAATTAATTCTTTATGGTTTAGGTATTAGAGTCTTAGGGCCGCTACATAAGTAATACGGCCTAAGACAGTGCGTTTGCCATTAAATCTAAATATATTAATATGCCAGTTAAGGGGTGTTAGGGTAAACCTATTATCTTATATAAAGATCTTATTAATAAATCCTATGCCGCTAGCTCCTATATTAATTAGGACTTAAGTATTAGCCTATTAACCTTTCTACCAAAGACGGCAGTTAATAGTTATACTATGATCCTAAGAGTTAGGTTTTACAACATTTAATACATTTAATAAGATCCTGTGATATAGCTGTCCCAAAAAGCAACTTAACTCTAAAACATGCTTTTTAGTAGTAAGTGGGAAGGGGTTTCTATAGAACATCAGTTATAACTTCGTCCTTATAAGTGGTGCTTACTAGACGCAGGGCTAGAGCCAGGTAAAGATTAAGGACGGTAACTGGAGGATTAATATAGTAAACGGTTATTAGTGTTAGCCGTTTATAAGTTGTATTGGGGTATAGGAACGGAGTAGTATCTTAAGATATATTTCTTGCTTCTGTATTTAAAGTAAAGGCCTAGCTTAATGCGTTATTCTTATTTAGAGGACCCTAATAGAGCATATCCTAGGGTCCCTATGTTAATATCTATAGCATCAGGGTGCTTAGGCTAAGATAATAACTTAGTAAACATTCGCGGGGCTGTTATATTGTATTAAGAAGTGGACTTTAGTATCAGGCGTAGTATATCATTATACCATTTATTAATGACGTTTACGCAGGCGTTAAGAGCTCCTGGTAGGTCTATACCTATTAGGGAGGTTTTTAGTTCAGGGCTTAGGGATTTAATAAGGCTATTAACTAGTACGGAGTCATTCCAGCCTGTTTCCTTTACATAATGGTTAAATTTAGAGAAGTATACTAGAAAACTTTTCATTTCTTAAGTTATATAGTTTATCTTCCTCTAAGCAGTAGCTTAACGGTTTGGGTTACTGTATATAGCTTTAAGTAGTATAACTAGACTTTGTACTAAGTTCGGTTGAAGGGGTTTAATAAGGTTAGCTACGTCTCCTTCTAGTTAACTTAGGGCGTAGCAAAGTCGGTTAGCTTTAGTTAGGTAGCGGTTAGTATTACTAGTTAGCTTATTTTTAAGCTGGCTTAGGAATAATTAGAGTTCTTATTATTTACTAGTGAATATTAGAGGGTCTAGTAGTCGTTCAGATTATTGCGGTGCAGTAGTTGGTTTGGGATGAATAGTTACTATAGGTTTAGGACTCTTATCCCGCGTATTCGTCTCCAGAGAAGGCGTTCAGTCTTAGGGCCCTAGTATAGGCATCCTAAGGGTACAAACTTCTTCTTAAAGGTCCTTAATTATTTGTAGGTGTTATGCCTCTTATTTAGCTTATTATTAAGTTAAAGTGACTTAGTTCTATACAAGGGCGTCTATAAAGGACTTCTGTATCTTTGCTAATTGTTCTTGGAGTACGGACATAATACCAGCGGCTGTTATGGGGGCTTTAGGGTCGTTCTGTATTTCAAAGGGTGGTATATAAGGTTAACGCAACATAGTGTTACGGAGCGAGCATAAGCGATGGTAATATATAGCAAAGTAGATATTATTAAGCTATGTATATAAACTGCGTAATGAAATTAAGACGTTGCGTAAGGAGAGAAGGTAAGGAAATGGGGAGAAAGGGTATATATTGTTAGTTTCGTTGCTTGGTCAACACGTGCACGGAGCAGGATAGGATTCGAGGAGCGGTCCTGGCAGAACTTGGCAGGATTTGTTAGACTTGGCAGAATATAGCAGAATGCGGCAGATTGCCATTAGATTGCCGTAGATTGCCGGCAGATTGCCGTCTCGCGGTCGGTCTCTTCTTGCTGCGTCGGTGGAAACAGGTGGACGTGTATAAGGTGTCACGGAGGTGTCCCGTGACAACGTCGTATAATAGGGGGTAAAGGTGTAGTTTGTAGTTAAAATTTTGCGGATATCCAGATACTATCCGAATATTATCCGATATCCGGGCTATCCTCGGATAGGATTATTATCCGCCCGGCCGGATAGGATAATTTATCCTCCGCAGGTCTGTTAGGAATTCTGGTGTTCGCGCACGGACCAACTTATAGATGGACGTCACCATGCGAAGGGATAGGGTGGTTGATAATCCTAACCAATTACAATCGATTATAATCCTCCTTATTTTTATAACCACCTCTATATTAACAATTTCGAGCCCAAATGGCGCCAAGAGGGCGTAGAAATAAGGAGATTTTCCCTAAAGAGGTTTTAGAGACTAAGAATGTCTTAAATTTTAAACTCTTTTTTACTTCTAACGCTTCAAACCACCGGAAATATAAGAAATTGAAGATTTTATAGACTTATACTTAATCCTACGCCCACCATAAGCTACTAGTTAAAGATTCTACTAATAAAGACCTCTTTATCTGTTAATATTGCGCTAAAATGGAATCTGGGAACCTATATTAGACTCCTATTACAATAAACTTCCAAAAATACCTATAAGCAAAGCATTCTATTTGCGCCAATAAAGAGACAAGTAATATTAATTAGAAGATCCTCTTATAATTAAGAGACCTTATAAGAGATGGCAAGCTTAATACTCTTAGTAGTATTAAGAATAACCTCCTTCGGTCTCTTCTTAATTAAGACGCTATTAATAAAGCCTTTATTAATTTGCTCTACACTTAAAACCTTCTAAATTACCTTATAGAGTGGCCAGAATTCTATGTTTATAGCCAACTTCTTAATCTATAAGTTAAGAAGGTATTATATTAATTATATATAACAATTCCACAGAAGACCAAAGACCTCTACAATAAGAAGAAGGCGCTTATTTAATAAGAGCTTTAGTAGTCGCTTTTACTAATCTATATTACTCTTAATATCTGGACCTCTCTAAACCAATACCTATTTCTTGCCATCTGCGCTTACTTTATAAGAGCTTTAATAAAGTAGGCTTATAATATGCTTCTCGCTTTAAAAGAGATTAGTAACTACAGCGCGCTTAAGTAGGTAGCAATCTTCTATCCTATTCTTAAAGACTTCGACTTCACTAAGCAGCTTAGCGCCTTTATTAGCGACAACGCCTTAGCAAATAACAAGTTCTGTTAAGATCTATTAAAGAAGCTCTTATAGCAAGACGATCACCAGTAAAATAAGAGCCAGAGGATGCGTTATATTAGCCATATTATTAATCTTATTATTTAAGCCTTCTTCTTTAAAGATAAGATCTTAATTAAGACACTTAAAGCCTTTAATATTAACGACCTTGCTTAAAAACTCGGGCTTTAAGAGGCCTTATAAGAATAAGCTAATGGAGAGAAGTTAGCTTAAGAACAGCTTAAGAAAGAGGCAAATATAAGAAAGCTAATGCGAGCGCTCGGCGTTCTTGGAAAGCTTTACAATCTTACGGTTTATATAAGAAGCTTAGTAGGTAAAGTAAGTATCTTCTAAGTACTTGCTAGTAGATTGCTACCAATTAATAATAGAACACGATGGAACAGCTAGTCTATAATACTTATAGTAGCTTGTGAGAAGCAGGTTGCTATAACTTACTATTAGAGCAACTTTAAAGAGGAAATTAAAGCTAAAGATATCCTTTAAGCGCCTACTAATTGGAAAGAGCTTTAAGTAATATAAGACTTTCTAAATATCTTTAAAGAAGCAACTCTACGCCTTTAAGGCAATTAGGCTTAAATCCATAAGGTTCTTCTAATTATAGATATATTAAAGATTATATTAAGTAAAGCAGCTTAAAACGTGAGTCTACTTTCTCTATTATAGCCCTTAATCCACTGCTAATATTGTTAAGCTAGTAAAGAAGTTCTTAAAAGGAATTGTTGCTTAGATTAAGAAATCTATTATAGTCTTTAATAAGTACTATAAGCTCCTTAACTCTATTTCTGCCTACTAGCTTGCGGTCTTCTTTAATCCCTCTATACAAGCAGAATACTTTACATTAACTTATAAAGATAAGGCGAAATACAAGCTAGAGGCTCTAAAGGAAGTGTAGATTAAGTAGAGAGCTATTACTCTTAGGCCTAAAATAAAGGTGAAGAAGTTAAAGAAAAAGGAAGAGTTAGATCTCTTAGCAGCGATAAGTTAGTTAACCTAGTTTAACAAGAGAAGAAGCTTAGATAAGTGGGACGACTATCTGTTTATAAAGCCTTATAAGGTCTCTAATATACCGCCACTTGAGTGGTGGCTTAAGCCCTTATAGCTTAAGCGCTAGCCAAACCTCTTAAAGTTTGCTGTTAGTATACTCTATACCAGCAATAAGTGACGCGCCAGAGAAAGTCTTCTCTAGAGCTCGTAGAATAGTGTCTTAGGAGAGGTCTTGAATAACGCCAGAAAGCGTTAAATACAAGGAATGCCTCAAGGCGTGGAATTTCCTACAGTTCTGAGGCTTTAGAGTCTTACCACCACAATTTGGGTGGCGAATATCTCCATATAGCCTCTATAAAGCTTCATTTCTCAATATCTTTGACAATTCTTATAATATTGGTGCTTTACACGCAAATTTGGTGAGGAGCACCGTGCCAAGAGAGTAGATTACGAATATTCTAGATTATATAATTGAATCCTGACTAATCGGAATCCTGCAAAATCCGATTATCGACCACGCTGCGAAGGGATATTCACGTCAGGAATTGCTGGAAGGAAATAGTAACTGAGCACGCAGTCTTACAAACATATTGAACAAACTCAATTTCTACCTTTGGATCAGAGCCGTAGTCGATTTTTGCTGAGATGTACCGGTGGTAGAAAATGCATTGTTGCTAAAGGAAACAACAAGATATCACAATCGTAAAGTCTTTCTGGTACGAGGTACGGTAAGAATACCTGGCGCTTCGACTTCACAGTTTTACCACTGGACCATTAATACGTTTTTGAGTAATGGATCTTACCCCTCGCCTCTCCGGAATAGCTTTCTCCCATCACTCTCCTTTCTAGCTGTTCCTCTCGTTCCTCCTTTATACGCTTCGCGTAAGGTAATTCAGGGCCAATGCTCAGGTGAATAAAAGATCTTTGAGGCCCTTCAACTTGTCCAGGGGCTACAGAATCCGCTGATAATCTCCCCACATATCTACATCCGACTGTTTGCGGGCAATCCAATCGTTCATGAAAAATCCGATGGTGAGTCCCAATTGAGCAAGCTTGAGATCATGGGTCAGCCTTTCGATTCCATTTAACCATGTATCAAATTGCGGAATCCTAATTCCAAAGTTTCTTTTGTGTACTATCGGAAACTCGATTATGATATTACGGAGATAAGACGATGCATCCGGTGGTAGAACGTTAAGAAACCTATGTAGGAGGGCAGAACAAGACTGACCTCCAAGTAAGACCGGTTCCTCTGGTCGGATGTAGAAGGAATTGTGGCTGAAATAGATGCGTCGGGCTCCCTTCCTTATTTTTTACTAACGGCAAAAGATGCGTGGGCGTCCAGCAGGTATATAGAGAAGACGCAGCATGGGATATGGAACAACAACACGCTTTATAACTGTCTAAGCAAGCGCCACAGCCAGCTTTGGCGGAGCACCAGGTATACCTGAACTTGAAATCGTGTTGCGGGAGGTAGTACACAGGATTAGGAAGAATAAGGCAAGAAGACTCCAGAACCTGCAACTGTAATTCATCCGGCAGATCCGTAAATCTGAATAATTTAGTCGTCTCTAAGTTAAGGTGGAAGGCTAATTGCTGGAGGTCTGCCTTGGATCATCCGCAAGCCTAATGGCGCACTCTTTGAGCGGAGGCATCTTCATAAGCGGTTCGACAAGATCGTTTGCTATCTCGACATCATTTGCGTTGCATGTTGAGTGCAAGATGTCTGGCGGTGGACCTCCATTCTTCGATGATCGATCTATGATATCGGTTAAGCGGACGGGCACAAAAGACGACACTCTGACCGCAAGGATGCCAACTATTACGCGGGATATGTGGCATATCATCAAGCTAGATCGAAAGGAAAGTTAGATGAGCAATAGCTTTTGGATTCAACTTCTCTAACGCTAGGAGGCCATTGTACAGACTCCTACGAATCATGAATTTGTCCTCCGAGTAAAATATAGCTGAAACCTCGTCGGCGATAGCACGAGAGACGTATAATAACTGAAGTGGTAGGCTGAGAGGAATACATCAACAGTAGTAAGCTTGTTGGACGTAGACAGTGTCCTCATTGTGTATGTGTTTCCAGTAGAAGCACGGATAAGCGTCTTTTGCTGGCTGATTCAATAGCCCATCAGGGAAACAGAGCTGCAGATAGTCTTCACTGCTTCCGCCTTCGAGATTGAGATTGATGAGCAGCTGCGGAGAAGACCTGCAAGGTCGTAGATACGGTCTCACGTGGTACGGCAGGTTGAGGAAGGAAAGTCCAGGAGGAGAGTTCGTCTTGAAACTGGAGTATTCATGAAGACATTGTTGCTTCATGGTGTTGGCTTAAGAGTAGAACTAAAATTATGACAACGGATAATGATATGAGTTACAGCTGAAGGCTGAAGTGGTCCAAGCTTCATGCAAAGGTTGAGGCACAATACTGTCAGTCTTTGGGTTCTTATGGATTCAAAGGACTTTAGCATAGGATGCATGGGAAATTCAAATAGTTATCCGAAAGCATTGAAGGCATGCTTTAGGCCTTTATGGGAGGCTTCCGGATGAAAGCCTACACAAGTGTCTGTTGACCTGAATCGGATTTCCTTACACCGTCTTACCACCTTGCTGCTTACCACCCGATGTCTTACCACCTGTTTCTGTTGCCTGTTATCTTTCTTTGCTGCCTGCGCCTACCTTATGTATATAAAGAGCCTCTAGAGCTAGCTTCAATCGACAGAGTTCTCATTCTTGATCGTCCTGTTCGACAGTGTCTCCTGTAGAAGCGCCCGGAGTAGTTGTCGATAAGTCACTGCCTACTTGGATTACTCACAATAACGACATCAAATCATCTAATACCATTACCAACTACTTCGTACAGTATTACTCCCCAAGATCTCAGCAAAAGAAAAGCAAGAGCAAGTCCCCCGGATATATGTAAATTGAGGGGGATCGCTCAAGGCCCGGCAAAAGCAGAAGAAGCACTAGCAGGCCATCGTCGACATGTATACGTTAAGGAAAGGAAAAACCGAGCAGCCCGCCGCCATCAATTTTTACCCCTTTGCTCCAATCCTAATACCTGCAAACCCAACACTTAAAGATCAAACAGAAAACTCCTACCCGAAATAGCGATTAGCAAATTACCCAGTCTTTCCTTTCATCCAACCGCTAATAGCCAACTAGGGATGCTGGTGTTGATAATTTTTTACCCTTGCCTCGACACCTCCTCATTCGCCGGTGCACTCCCCACCATAGCCAGCACTGCCTCGTCAAAAGCCTTCTTCTGCTCATGCGCCTTGGTCGCATCGGCAGCCGAGTCATCTACATCCAGGGTCCTCTCCTTCCCCCTCCCTTCAACCGGCTTGACGACCTCAATGCTAACGTGCGTGTCTTTTGAGAACACCCGCAAGCCGACCACGCACACGGCGTTCCATGGATCGCGTTCGAACTCGTCCTCTTCGTCTTCCTCATCTCTCTTGTCGACAGCCTCGGGGTAGAAGCGGTAGATGCGGGTTGCGTCGTCGTCGGCATCGGCATCGTCGGAGGAGTCCGGGCCGTCGAGCTCGCTGTCCCAGCTGCTGTCGTCGCTCACGTCGCTAACGGACAGGCCGCCGCGGCTTGAAATGTGTGACGCGGCGCTTTCGCCACCGGTCACGTGGATGCCGGGCCGGATGCCCGGGATGGGGGAAAGAGTGGCACGGCGCGAGGGAGCGGGAGAAGCGTTGCGGGAAGCAGCGCGACGCCCAGGGTTGGGGGAGATGGGGCGCTGGACTTGGGATGGGGTGCCCGGCCGACCGTTTTCCTCGCCGGGGTTGGGATCAGGAGAGTCGGTGTCGTTGTAGCCATCACGGCCGTTATAACCATCCCGTCCATTGTAGCCGTCCCGTCCATTGTAGCCATCCCGCCCATTATACCCGTCGCGGCCGTTGTAGCCATCTCGGCCATTGTAGCCATCGCGCCCCTTGAAAACGCCTTCTGGTCCCTGGTTTTGATTGTATCCGCCGCGACCTTGGTTGTATCCGCTTCGGCCTTGGTTGTATCCACTCCTACCTGCAAATCCACCTGGGCTTGGCGAGCGTTCGTTATGCCGGTCGATGGGAATAGTACCTGTGCTGGCAGGCTTTTGATGTTGGGCTACGGCCTGGTGAATAGGCCTTGGTCCTTCTTCTCTTGACAGTCGGTCCGAGTGGGTATCGTCATCAACGCTTATACCAAGTCCACTAACGTCCTGAAGCTTCTTTACCAGCTGCTCTGCTGATGTCATCTGGGCATTCGCTCCATCTTTCTTCGGCTTCTTCTCCGCATGCTTTAGCTCCTTTTTCTTCTGCCGTAGCTTGGCCTTCTTATGAAGCTTCTGGCGAGTTTCGTGGGCTTTCTTCATTTCCGCTTTTCTCCTCTCTTTCTTCTCTTCTTTCTCCCGTCGCTGCTTCTCCCTCTCTTGCTGTCTGAACTGTCCCTTTGCATGTGCGAGGTCATAGCTGAGGCCAATCGAGAGTAACTTCTCTCTACGTTTGGCACAAGTTTCCCTTATGACTTGCTGTGGTGTTGGATTCGCGTACCTGGTAGCTTTGATCTTGAGTAGAACAGTATAGTTGCCGGCTTCGAGATCCAACTCGCAGCTAACGGACCGCTTCATGTAGTAAGTGCCGTTGCTTCGGACGATGTATTCGTCTTCGTCGTCCTTGTGGAGGCGGAATTGGAGATGGAAATCATACTCACCCTCAAGGCCCTGGTAGTAGCGGTCATCGAGCTGCGAAAGGACGATGACGACAGCACTTGGCTTCGAAAGAGTTATCTTGAACTTGGTGTCAAGATAGTCAACAGACCAAGGCACATTGACGCTAGTCCATTGCTGAGAAACGGTCCATTCCGGGCCAAAGAGCCTTGTCCTGTCGAAATGTTGATAGTTTCTGAGAAGATCTTTATATGAAATCCAGAATACCTAAAACAAGTCTGTTAGTGCCTGTCTAAGAGGAGCATCAGATGGAAACTCACTCCATCGTCGCCGAATTTGTGGTTCAACTTTTGCATCCATTCCGGGCTCCATTCCTCAGAGCCGTCGCTCCATGGTCCGTTCCATTCTGTTTTACCCCAGGGGTTCCTGAGCTTTAGTAGCCGCTGGCCGTCAATATCCCTGGCCTCCATGATGGAATATGCGTGCTTCTCTTGGATGCCTTTGCGTTGGCCGTAGATACCACCCATCTGCCCGCAGCCGAAGAGAAACGTCTTGTTCACGTTCATGAGCTCCTCATTCCAAAACTTGTCCTTGTCAAGGATATCTGTGGCAAACACTTCTGTGGTAACGCCTCCAGTGAGGTCTTCAATTCCCTCACTATGACTAATTAGTCATAGCCTACGACGCAAACAGTGAGGAGCTTACCCGACAAAGCCGCCATCGATGGCAGAATAGTCACCGTGCGCTTTCGCGTAGGCCTTTTCGAGCAGTGGCAGCCATGTTTCGTTCGGATCGCTGCATTGAGCAAAGTAAAGTGCCCTTGAACCCGTTTGCATGACTGTGCGGTATTCCTCCTCCGGACTTTTTCGGTTTTGTAACTCTAGCCATTGGTGTCGTGCGAGAGTGGCGTCATCAAAATCTTCTTTGATAAGGTATAGCTTGTCGTCAATGACTTCTGAAATCCATTCTCCATCTGGGAATTGTCAGATCCAGTTCCCAGGTCCTAAAAGTTCCATGTACTAACCTCTGTGGAACACGAAGCCATATACACCCACTTGCTCGTCTTTTTCGACGCAAACCCTCTGAATCAAACCTTCCTTGTTGCTCAGTGTACATAATGCTGACATGAACCAGCAATCGCCATCGTTTCCTTGCCGGACGTCGTTCGCGGTGGCGCCCTCAATAAAAAATTGGGGGTTCTCGAAAATGTCCTGTGGCTTGTTAGCGAGGTGTAACGGCGCACTCGGATATCCGGCAGATTCTTACCTCAATTCTCTTCACTGACATGGGCTGGAACTCTGTCTTGCCCTCGTTCAATGCTGTCAAACAATCCTGCGGTATATCTGGGTCTAGCTGCGATCGCTTGAAATCTAGCTCGATATCGAAGTGGGGATCCCTGTATTTCTGGTTGATCCTGCGACACTCCTTCTTAATCTTGGCCACCTTTGCCCTGCAAGCATCGGCGGCTTCCTGGTATGAAGCGACAGCATTCTGTCCGGGTATGGCACCCTTTGGGGCATGTGCGGCGGCTCGTTTGGCGTACAGGTTATCCGGGAGGATGGTGAAGATCTTGCCAGGGTGCTTGGTGGTAAATTTGTCCCAGAACTCGTCAATGCTCTTCTGGGGCGGTTGTTTCTTCATTTTTGGTCTGGGTAGTGGTGGACCTTCGTTCACAATGGAGTGTGCTCTCGAGTGTGGTCTAGTAGTGTTGACAACGTCAAGATTCGATATCTGCGAAGCCATTGCGGGTTGGCGGGATCGCAGCGAGATAGTTACTGGCGGACTGATCGTATAGGGTTTGAGCTGCTGCCATCTGGGGAGTCATGAAGGATTATAAATGGTCGATGGGAAGAGAACGAAGGGTGCGGCTGACAAGCTCGCAACAAAAATATGGCTACAGCACTTCGAGTAACGGGTGGGGGCGGTAAAGGCAGCATTAATCGGCGCAGCCGCTTTTTGAAAGCGTAAGGCGGGTGGGTTCGCATTCGATGCAAAAGAGGGCTAACCACGGAGAATGCAGCATAGCGGCGCGGAGCGAGCGAGAATGCATCGAGCACAGGACGCCCTTCCCCGTCTGCGCCAAAAGGCGGACAGATGCCTGTCGTGGCACTTAAGGCAGCGAACCACACGCATGGCATGTACAGGAGCGACTGTAGCTCCATTGGCGTTGTTCAAGCATGGCGACGGCCTGCTCAGAGGCCAGAGCGGGTGGTCGTCGGATGCATCGGCCAGAGGCCCAGTGGTCTAGAGCCCATGCAGCACCAAGCCCCACCAAGCCACGCTAAGCCCAACCGCCCGGCCACCTTGACCGCCCTCACCGCCGTGATGCACGAAACCACGCAAGAAACGACGCAAGAAACGACGCAAGAAACGACGCAAAGAAACGTACACTCCATCTCCAGGATGACTCCAGTCTCTGCCCTCAACCATGCAAGTGACTCTGCGAAGCGACATCGATGCCTGTGACGCCAGCGACGGCATCATTACCTTTTGGGAGAGTGGATGAGTTGGCTTGAGGGCTTGAGGGCTTGAGGACTCGACCTCCGACGGCTCCATGGCTTAGTGCTCTCACCGGCTTTACTGACAGTCCTCGCAAGGAAAAAGGCAAGGTTGACAACCTTTTACCTTTTATCGACGTGGTCTGGAAGAGCCTCCAAACCTGTGAGTCTGCTTCAGAACCACGTGCGTTTGTCGGTTATCATGTGCACCGATCCGCCTCAGGCAGATACCGCCCCCTGCAGCTCGAAGAAGCGGCCGTAGTTGAGGGCGTCAGATGGTGTGATTTGCCTTCTTTCGAGTCATATTGGCCAATGCATGGCGTGGACGGCGGATTGCAAAGTAGGGTTAGGGGATTTGCCTGTGAAGTCAGCGACCAAAAATCAACTAGAAATCAGTATAGGACGAAAGGAGGCTGGTTGGAGTGTATGCATCTCTGATATCGACCCGGCGAAAATCATGTCTTAGTTGTGCCACTCTTGTGGTATCTGGTGGGCGAATAGTGCCTCAGTATCGGCTGTCCCTGCATATGCATCTGCATCCAGTAAGGCTGACGGTGGAGAAGTATCTTTGTCCTTACTGTGCTCCCTCGACCATGCTCACCTCAGACATGGTGCCAAGGAAGCTGGAAAATCCAACCTCTCATCTATATCACACCTCAATATATTCTTTGCGTGCGTCTGATGGGCCCAACACGTTTGTTACGTTTTCTTTTACCGCTCTTCAGCCCCTGCTGTTATCTTCGCATGCTAGTCGCTCGTTACCAGGGCCAGAGCAACCAGTCAGGTCATCTTTCTTCTGTTCCACCGATCACGAATACTGTATTACGTGGCTGGCTGAACAATTTGTTTCTGCGAGCTGGACCCTGAACCTTCCCTACAAGCATCTACACTGAATTTCTAGGCACTCCCTCGATTTAGTTACGACTGTATCCCTTCCCACGCTGGGTCCACAGCTTGGCGCCAGGCCTGTGAACATTTAGGTAGTATCAACTCCAAGCTCTTAGGCGAACGAGAGCCTATGATTGGCCAGACCCTTATCGATATGCGTGGACGCAAACCTGGGAAGGGATAAGGTTTTTATTCGAAGTTCCCCCGAAGTTCTCCCGATTCCCTATTATTCAATTCGACATGGAGATACCTCAATAGCTCCATTCCGCCCCCAAACCAGATGCCTTCCCAAGGTCCTCCGTATTGCCATCGTATTCAGAGTCTGAGCTCGGGTAGAATGACAATCTCATCCGGAATTCCTCTGTCGATGGCCCTAAGAACGTCCACCGCAAATGCCTAGAACAGTTTCGCCCAAGCATCCGTCTCCCGTCTTGCGACGATGGCTTCTTCACCCCAGTACTCGTAGCCTCTCTAGAAACCATCTATAAACACCCTAACAGCTCCTCATAACCCTTTGCCAGCGAGCGCAGCCACAAGTGATCTAGGACCAAATAGCCCTCCAAAGGACAGGAGCTCAAACAGGAGCACCAGCACCACAGCACTAGCCAAGACTTTCGCAATGATTCGCAGACGGTCCCGAAGAGGGCCTCGGAGACCTTGAAGAAGGCTCCAGAGACGACTTAGTCGGTCAGGGGGCTCTAGTGGCAACAAAGGAAGCTCCATGTTCATCCCAATTGGTTCGGTATCCGTAAGCAGACTCACGACGGAATTTCGACGAGTGCTCGGGATGGAGAATGGTTTTACTGGCCTAGTCTTAAGGTTTCGGAGATCCAATCTTAGAATTGGTTCGGTTCTTGCGCGGGCGACCGCGAGGGCGCGGAGAATCTTTGTGTGCGGGAACTTTTGCGGCCATGTTAGCCGTGTTGGCACGTGTTGTGTTCGTAGTTGATGTGCGACTTAGGTCGAGGCTTTGGGACCGGTCCGTCAACGTGTCCTCTAGTGTTACTGCCCTGCTCCTGAGCTGCACAGTTCTGGCGGTGTGAACTTGTCAGTTCGATGTGAAAAATATGTGCTGTTGTTTAGGGGAGAGGCCAGGTAAGGGTCTGCTGTTGTTGGGCATATGGAGATCAAGAAATCGACCATTGAAGCCACGTGCCAGTGCCCTGAACACATTGCAAAATCCGGCCTAGTCGACTTAACCACACAAAACCAACGTCGTCCCCATCCATCTCACGCGCTTAGTCACCGCACCCACACCACAACCAAAGCCATCCACATGCACAAGCACTCATAAATTCGACCAGAGTTTTTGTCGAAACAAATCCGAGAAAGCACACTAGCTACGGCCATGGGGTATAGAAACAATGAACAAGGGAAACCACCCCCCTACCACCACCACCCCTACCCATTACTATTCACCCGCCCATCTACCTCCATCCGTCCCCCCAACCCCCCCAATCCCAAAATGAGCTCTCTCAGCACCCCACGCAGCCGCTGCAGCACACAATCCAACCGCTCGCCAAACCCCCTCCCACATCGCACCTCAACAGCTAAACCCCACAATACCCATCCCCGCACCCCAATCAACCAACACCGCCCCTCCCCTCTCCTCTCCCCCCTCTACTTCTCCTCCTTCGGCTCGAATGCAGGATGGTCGTCCAGCGGCCCCGAGGTGGCCGACATGCCGGGCGCCGCGGTGGAAGTCGGGGCGGCAGGAGCCGGGTCCGTCGTCTTGGCCTCGATCTCCTCGGACTCGGCGGGCGTCTCAGTCGACGTGGCGGGGGGCGGGGTCGCGTAGGCGGGCTTGGCGGCTGTGGTGGGCTCGGCTGCCAAGGGGGATTGGTTAGCGAGGTGGGAGCGGGCGGGAAAAGGGATGGGAGGGATGATGGGGAGGGAGGAGAGGCAAGAGAGCGAATGGACTGGGTAGGGCTGGCGGCTGGCGGCTGGCGGCGAGGCAGGGCGAGAGCAGAGGTTGGAACGCCAGGCAGATCTGAGCTCGGGAGGGAGTGCGGTTCCGAGATGTTTTGTCTCGGTGGGCCGCCTGCTCCCTTGCCGGACGCGTGCCGGACGCGTGCCTGCCGCCTCCAGTGTACTTCGGAGCCCTCGTTGTCAGCCTCGTGCCTGGCGTCAGCCATCACCCTTCCCCGTCGAAGCCCCCCGCCCACCCGCCACGTCCACGTCGCAAAGGGAATCCAACTCACGCTCTATCGCCTGCTTGACCTCCGTCAGCGCCGCTGCCTCCTCAGGCTTAGGCTCGCCCTGGACCGACGCGGCCGGCTGGGCCTCCGTAGGTGTCTCGGTGGTGGTCGCGGGCGCTGGCGCTGGTGTTTGCCCAGGGGCCGGAGCCGGCGGGTTGGCTTCAATCGGGGTGGCCTCGGGCGCCTCGGTGGTTGTGGCGGTGGCGACGGGTTGTTGCTGTTGCTGTTGTTGCTGCTGCTGCTTGTTCTTCTTGCTACGCTTGAAGATGCCTTTGAAGGCCTTCTTGACCTGGGCGAGCGCGTCGGGTGCTGCGCGACGCTGGTTAGCTGGATTATTGATTTTGGTAGTGCAAGTGCATGGCAGAGAGTGTGACGGAGTGTTTGCTGGGCCATAGAAGCATTGCGGATGGTGTTGGGTTGATGGGTGAAAGTGAGGCTGAGGAAGCTATGGGCGAGGAAGAGCTTCGTGTAGGTAGAGGGAGCTACTTACGAACTCCAGGCATGACGTTGGATTGACGAGGTTGGTTAAGCTTCAGTGGTAGATAGATATAGCTTCAGACAGGAGCTCAGGCACGTCGAACAGGTTGCAGTTGCAAAATGAACGAACAGAAGAGATGTTGTGATGCTCAAGAGCAGTGGTAGCGGCGAGGTAGTTATTGCTGTTAGGAGCAAGAGCTAGGGATGACGGCCAAAAAGGAAAGACACGCCCACCGCCGACCACTAGAGCTAGTCACCCCCGGATTTCCGCTAAACATACAGCCAAGATCGTCTGTGCTATTTATAACCAGCAACTGTCATTCGAGGAGTAGAAGTCCAGTTTCACCTTCGTGTTGCATAAGTTAACAGTTGGAATTTTCTGGAGACGTCCTTGGGTTTTTGTCCATGTGCACAGCCATCGCCTACAAACTCTCCGGCTCCAGCCTACACCTACATCAAACAAAGCGATACGTCCTAATAAAAGGTCTCCCTCCGTGGAGTCCTTGTCAACTATTTGTTACTCGTTGGGGGAAATCCCAATGCTTTCCCAAATACATCAATCCAGGACTCCGCCACAATGCATAACATTCTCGGCGTCAATGCACGTGTTACACTACTTGCCATCCACTTGAAACTAAAAGTGGCCATAGTACAGGCCACACTACATCAATTCTACGGATGCCCCTGGCCAGCCCAGGGCGCCCCAGCCGGTGGCATCGCGGTTTGCGGTGTGGAAGAATTCTCGGATCTTTCCGGCTTCGCCCGCGGCGCAGCTGTTGCACTACCAGAAGAAGGCTGCGACACGGCAGTAGATGCAGCCCAATGTGCTCTTGTAGGTTGATTGGGATCACTTGGAACAGGGACAGGTCCCCGGGAAGGTTGACGTGATGCCCACGGTGCCGCTGTTCCCCCCAAAGAAGCCATCTTCCCAGACCCATTACTCCAAGGCGCCCGAGTTCCTTCTTGCATTAAATCTCTCAAAGGAACACTTCTGCTTTGCGGAGGAGGTATTGATATTGAGGGCTGGCTAGATGTATAAATCGACGCAATTACGGGGACCGCTGCTGGGTCTTTCTCCCAACAAAAGAGAGATCCGAAGGGGAAGTGTTGCACTACCGGGAATTTGGATAGTACCTCTGCATTGTACATTTTCAGCATTCCCTGAAAAGTTGCTGTCAGGAGAATTTTTCAACAATGCTCAATATACTCGTCTTACCTTATTGATCTTCGCCCAACCAGCCTTTACTCCAGAGATGTCAAAAAGGATGGGGCTATGCTCCCAGAAAGGGCCCCTCTTGACGTCGTAAATGAAACCTACCGCGCTGAAATACATGTTTTTCTTCCTTTCTCGCCCCACCACCGCGGCTTTGGCTACGTCCGGCGGGTTTGGAGCGTCAGGCAAAGATCCTTCGGCGGCAACATCTGCAGGAGTGCTGATTGCGGGGGAGAGCTGTGCAGACCCAAATATGTAAGGGAGAAACGAGTGGTCGTCTAAGCCCCATACACCATGAGACCCTGCCGGTTCGAGAGTGTAGGTCAAAATTAAGCGCCGAATAAGCTGTAAATAGCTGCCACAAAGTTAAAAATGCTTTAGAACATGCATCAGTGTGCAAGACTTACGGTTCAATAATACCGAGCACAATTGCCCTCTCTTCCACTCCGGGCTCGGCAATTGAAAACGCCCCAAGTTTCCATAAACAACCTAAAAATGCCAGAAAACTCAATTCGTGCCCGGTTCCATAATCCAGCCTTTGAGAACTACCAAAGCTCCCAAGTAAATACGCTTGTAGTTCATCTTTGGCCAATGCTCCTTGGTTGGTATGTTCACCTAACGTAAGAACTTCAGGAGGCAAGTACTCGTCCATTAAGCTAGGAAGTCCATCTTTGACAATATCATACCATTTGCTGAAGCTGATATTGCCAAACCTGCGCGGTCCTGTGTCTGGAGGGGCTTCATCGATGAAAGAACCCAGCCTATCCAGAAGCTGGCGGAGCTTCTGAACTACTGATGATAATGGTACATCGGAATCTTCAAGCTCCCAAGCCTTGACAGAATAGGACCGCGATTCTCCCTCTTTTACAACTTTTCGAGGGAACATAGATGCATTTAGTTGAAAGAGAAAAGTCATAATGTCGTTATATGCCTTTGTCGCAAGGAAGAATGAAACATCATCCCCATCATGTATTCGCTTCACTGGCAGAGCAAAGTTGTGCTCTAACTTGCGATCTAAAATGTCCAGAGGCTGGTGGGGTATCCTTGTGCCGGCCATGGTGTCTGCAGGTGGGGCCTGATAGACCTTCAAAGAACTGTAGGAGCTCTACCAGTAATTTTGCCAAGAAGCATGACAGCGTGTTGGCCCTCGCGACGGCCCCAACAGCCCCCACCTCTCATTCCCACCATCACCTCCGCACTACCGCGTCTATTATACGAATGTATTCGTTCAACCTATAGGCTGCTCTAATATACCCAGTTTCGATATGGCCAAATTGTCCGCTCTGAACGCTTCCTCAGATGAGCTGTCTTCCTCAACCAGGTCCCAGAGTGAAGAGTACAACGGAGAGAATAACCCTCAAGGCGAGGAACCCTGGGACCTATTCTTAGGTAGTAAATTTCATAATCCTCCAGTGGGTATTTTACTCCGCAGTTTTTTAACGAGCTTGCCCTAACCCTAACCCTAAAATCTTTAGACGACGATTTATTCTCTCATACTGAGAGCGAGAGTAAAGGTTCTCAACAGGAACTTGTCTCCAAACAATTGATTCTAGAAACAAGTACGAGAGCAGCATTCTCCCTAGAGGACTTCACCAATGAGGTTGAAGCTACCGCTCTCGAGCTTTCTTACACCCCTAAACAAGCTGCAGAGCTTGCAACCGCCACCGAATTCTCGAACCTCTTAAATTCCTCTCGTGCCATTGGCACATCACCCCCGCCCACGCATACCGGCCATCGTCTTCCCATAAGAGCGGGCGAGGCTGCAGCTGCTCCCGCTGCGTCTACGGGCAAGCTAAGGCCTGTCACTCGGCCAGACTCGAAACCTCAAAGCTCCGGTAAACTACGGAAACCTACCAAGACTCCCGAGAATCTCGCAAAATATCAACAACGGAGGCGGGATGAGTATGAGCTCCCTAGCTCTAGTCAACCAACGTCACGCAAGGCCAATACTACTCGAGAGGATAGAGATGAACAAGGCACAACTAGGCGCGGTAAGGCTGCTAGGAATGCAACTCCCGATCTAAATCGTGATGAACCGCAGGCATCGGCTTTCCCTACAGTCCGTCGGGCTTCTAAGAGCATTGAGCAGGATGATTTCGAGATTAGACCAAGTCCACCCTCAAGTAGCCACCGACGAAAAAGCGGTCGTCTTAGTGGAGGAAGCCCCATGACCGAGCCAGGGACAACCGAACAGAACAAACCCGTTGAGGTGGTGGTTAAGCACAAGAAAAGGAAGTCTAACGACGACATCAGGGAAGTTGAAGTCGCGGAGCACCAACCTCCCAAACGTGGACGACCTTCCCGTTTGGAAAAGGCTCGGGAACCTGCGAAAGCCTCCAATGGAACGAAGTCTAGCTCCAAACAAGGACCGGCCATGGAGGCTTCCAATCTTCCCAATCACCCTGCTAAACGCGGTAGACCTCGTCTCACGGATAACAACACGCGTTCGGCAGATCCTGCTGAATATGTGCAAGATAACGATGAAAAGGTCAACAAAGCAAATCCAGCCAAGCGTGGGAGGCCTCGTGCCTTACAAAAGTCCGACACACCCGCGGCATCTTCAAGGGAGACTAGGAACATCAGAACCACTGCTAGCCAAGGAAGTAAATCAAATAAAGCTGTGCTTGCAACACAAACCCGAGCACAGTCAGCAAATAGAGCTCGAGAAAAAAAGGGGCTCGGGAAACAGACCAAACCTCAGGCCACACATGGTACTCGAGGAAACAGAGGGGCAGGGGAACAACTAGCCCAAGATATGGAGGAAGAGCAAGAGGGGGAAGTGGAATCCGATGCGTCAGTGGAGGAAAGCACAGCTGGTGGCCATCAGCGATCATCCAATAATATTGCACGGCAGATACGGAGCGGACCAAGACGAGCGCAAGGCTTAAAAGGCGAAGCAAGTGGCCGCTTGAAAAGCAAGCCTTCACACCTAGTCAAAAAGATTAACAGTCAAGTATCCCACGATCCCATTGGGGATGAGGAAGAGGACGAGAGTGAGAGTCAAGATGAAGAATACGCAGAACAAATGGCAGTCCAAGATGATCAAGTTGGCTTGTCAAGCTGCAACGAGGATACGACGGAAGAGTTGTACGGACAAATGCCTACGCTACAAAAGGTGGCTAAAACCATCGAAGACCTAAAGGGTAACCACCCCTTTGCCACCAACACAGGCCAGGAAATATCTCGAGAGTGTCGAGACACCCGCAAACTCTTCGAGCTGGCTGCGACGGGCTATGGCCTAGAAACCGACGAAGAGCTCCTCAACTCCCTCGTCAACATCCATGAAATTATAAATGACCTCAAAGTGAACAGTACTAACGAAGATAAGCTTGAGCTTGTACAAGATATCTACGCCCGTACATTTTCTTCTCTCGTGCGCCTCCTCGTAAAAGTCACCGGATACTACTCTACCAAAGTCCCCGAATCCTCCAACGACGGTTACGCTCTAGACACCGACTCTCTCGCCACAGTCCTCGCGTTCGTCAAACTAATCCTGTCCCTAGGAGACAGCGTGAAAAAATGGCCCGAGAAACCAGACACTTCCCTTGCGGTCGTCAGACCCATCAAGCACGACGTCATCGTCCCACTGCGCTCCCTCGCAAAAGCTTTAAGCGCCGAGCTCCGCAGCCAGGAAAAGGCCATCGCGACAAGAAGAGCTCGCGAAGCGCAGGACGAGGCGTGGAGGCAGGCGGAAGAGCGGGCGGCGCGCCGGCGCGAAGATGCCGCCAAGCTCGCGGCGCGCAAGATGCACTGGCACCTTCTGCACGTCGCGCGCATGTGCTGCGAGCCGGATGTCTACCGGCACGACCACTTGCGCATGAAAAGCCAGATTGATGACGCGGTGGATCTGGATGCCAATGGCGTGCGGTTTGAGCGCGTCACTTTGTTCAAGGACCGGGATGGGTCGAGGCGGCCGGAGCAGGGCGGAGGGACGCCGCCGGAGGGGCCGGAGTGGACGGATGAGCAGTGCTTGGCTCTTTTGGATGGTTTGAGAATCTATCAAGGTGAGCGGCTCTTTTGTCTGTTTCGTGGCAACATGCCTTCGTGCGGAGTTGACACATACTGATTTTGTTACCAGGCCCTCAAGTCTTCGAGAAGATCTTCAAGAGATACTGCAGACCTGGCGATATCCTACGGCGGTATAATGTCGAGGAAATCACGCAGCAGGCCGCTTATCTTCGGAAGATGACCATAAAGGCCGACGAGACAAGCAGAGAGGAAACGGAACAGTGGATTCTGGATATTCCCGTACTGCGGTAAATCATATCTGGGACGACTTGTACGCTTTCATGAGTGTCATTACTTTACGGAACCCCGGTGGAAAGGATTCAGGTGCACAGGAATTGTTTTAGGATTGGCGAATGGTTAGTAGTTTGGCTTAGGTTGGGGGCGTTTATGGAACGCTACGGCCTGGAGAAGGAGTTTTGTGGGTGTACATTGAGATATCCCAATCTGATCGGAGAGCATCTAATTTATCTGCCAGCTGTTCACTGCGTTTCTAAAGTCCAAAAATGGATACTTTACGCACAAGTGTCCTACTTGATATGATATTGAGATTTTTGAATATCAAGGATATCATAAAAAACCGTCCGACAAGTGGAGGCCATCCGAGCCTACCACCTCACCCAGGATCGCCTATATTCCTTTTTTATCCATATGCACATCGTTCCCATCTCGGCTCGCCCGCTAACCCGAAGCCCTTTTCCCACCAGAACCTCACTCAAACCCAGAACGCCAAGCCATGCACCACGCCTCACACACTCTCCAACAACCCCGCCGCCACCGTCGCGCCATCCGCCCTCAGCACGATCCTCGTGCCGAAATCCAGCGGCATCTCGCGCTCCATCTCAACCACGACCCTCGCCACCGAGCCCGGCTGCACGATCCGCGGCCTCTTCTTCTCCACTTCCCCACTCTGCTTATTCAGCACAGCCACCAGCCTCGCAACCTTCGCCGGCGCATTCATGCGGCCCCTAAAAACATCGACCGACATCGGAACAACGTGCTCGAAGGCCAGGATCTTAGCCTGGAAGGCCTTGACGTTCTTGATCGGGGCCGCAGGGGAGCAGATTATGTCGCCGAGGCGCAAGTGGACGGCGTCGATGTCGGCGAGGTGCAGCGTAGCGATGTGGCCTGCGACGGCCCAGTCGACGGGCTCGCCCTCGACCTCGATGCCCTTGACGGTGGCGGTTTCGCCGGCGGGCATCGCGAGGACCGCGTCGCCGACCTGGAGAGAGCCGGCGTCCAGGCGCCCGGAGATGGAGAGCGGGTTCATGATGCCGCCTCTAAAGATGTCGGAAACGGTGAGGCGGAGGGGGAGGGAGAGGGCGCGTTTGGCGGGCTCCGAGGCGTCGAGCGCTTCGACGAGGGTGGGGCCTGTGTACCAGTTTCCGGGTATGGTGCCTTCAGGGGGCGGCCGGATGATGTTGTCTCCAATAAGGCCAGCACAGGGGATGAAAGCCAGATTCTTGGGGGAAAATGAGGCGGCGGTTAGGAAAGCGGTCATTTGCTGGGATATCTCGTCGAATCGCGCTTGGCTCCAGGAGATAGTATCCATCTTATTAACAGCGATAACGAGTCTTTGGACTCCCATACTTCGTACCAGTAATGCATGTTCTTTCGTTTGACCCTTTAGTCCAGATTCAAAACTATTCGTCCCTGCATCTATGACGAGAACCGCAAAATCAGCCTGGCTGGCACCGGCAATCATGTTAGGGATGAAATCCTGATGGCCTGGTGCATCCAGAATCGTAAAACGCGTTTTTTCAGTCTCAAAGTAGTTTGTTGCGATATCAACAGTCACGCCACGGCTTCGCTCTTCAGATGTCTGGTCCATCACCCAGGCAAGAGCGAAGGATGATTTGCCAATGGTTTCAGCTTCTTTTCGAAGTTTGTCCACGGAACGTTGATCAATGACTTTGAGATCGTAAAGAAGGCGGCCCATGAGAGTGCTTTTACCATGATCAACGTGGCCTACGTGGAATTAGCCTACTGGACTAATTTCCCAAGGATTTGAAGCCTTACCGATAACCACAAAGCTTGCTGTTTTCTTCATGTTGGAGTTCTCGAACTCTTGCAATACGTTGAGATTTTTACTTTTCACCTTCGGAGTCTCTTCAACTGTCAAGGAGGAGACAGACTCCGCAAGTTTGTTGATTAATTTGTCTCCATTGGCCTGTTTTGAGTGACCTTTCTTGGGTTTGTGGCCTGTTATACATTAGATTAGGAACCATTGTCGAAATCAAGCGCGGCGCGCACCTTTCGCCTGCGCATTCGTCACAATGTCGTCCGGGCTAGGACCTGCAAATGGATTCGCATTAGTAAACACTTTTTCATGTGCATACGGTAATGAAAACATGCTGCCCTCCGGCGATCGTGGTTGGAACTCCATATGACTAGCACCGATCATTGCAGCAGCGAATGTTGATGGAGGGGCCCGGAGATCTGGGATTTCCACAATGGTGCTAGGTTCTGATACTGGACCGGAAGGTTCTTCTTGCCTTTGGACAGGCGGTGGGCTTGGAGATTTCTTCCTGCGAACTGGATACCTTGTTCGAGCCGATTTTGATTTCAGCAGTCCGCCTGGCCGTTCAGACAATCCAAGGCTCGGTGGAGCATTCTCCTTTGCTTTGCCTTTAATATTTAGCCGATCAAGAAGAGCGACAGCTCTATCAGGCTCCTTGTCAAGGTGTCCATCAGCGCTCGCAGGGCCCGAGGCAGCCTTTTCCTCTTCTTGTTTCTTCTTACGAGCAGCTGCGAGGGCGGCTAATTTGGAAGGTTTGGAAGAACCTCCAAGAAGTCCACCACGAGGATACAGGGGTTCCACCATAATCTCTCCGCGGCGATAGATTGGCACATTCAACCAGGGTGTTTCATGGAAGAATTCAGCCGCAGAGACCGCCACATGCTCATATGATAATTGGCGTGGAATTGGATATGGAAACACTGCGCCTGGACAGTGTTAAGACCAATCTGAGCTTAGTAGGATTCTTGAAATGCGATGTTGGCTGGCTACAAGACAAGGATACATTCCAGATCCGACTAGCACCGGAGGGCAGCATGTACATTTCTTCGAATCTGAAATGAGAATATTTGACTTACCCGAGGCCTTCTTTCCCTCTGTTTTCGCTGCCGAATTTGCTGCCTGATCAAATCGAGACATTTGTTTGAGTTTATTTGCTTGCGTGGCAGCTTTAGGGACAGGAGCATGCTTGTCTAAACCCAATTAGCTCAATATGCTAATTGAAGCGATCATTATCTTACTCTTTAGGTATGTAACGGATTTGCCAACGTCGTAGTAATAATGCCATAAAGCTTCCTGTATCTCTACATCCGACACCGATATGCTAGGGGCGAGGGCTGCCTTAACTTGCACTGTGCCTTGCCGCATCTGCTCTGGAGTCCCGAGGGAAATAAGTATAAATTGGTTCAGAAGTGGTGGAGTAAACTATGAGCTGTGGTACCTCTATCTTCGGGACTCAATCCTGAACGCGGCGCTAATTAGCAGATGTCCTTATTTGTACTATAGCCCAGGGTTAGATACTCACCATCTCCTCCCCCTTCGTCAGAATAATCATCATCGTACAGGTCGTCCCCATCATAGTCGAGTTGTTTTACCCTCTGATGGCCGGTCTTCGGGGGCATGGTTAGCTGAGTACTGTTTTCTGCTCTGGAAAATTAGAGAATTTGTGTGGATGAGAGGAGTGGTCGAGGAAAAGGTGTCGTATATCTCCAAGGTTTAGTTGGCGTGGTGTTGTAAATCCAACAGCCACTCCACAAGGGCACGATTCCCCGCGCTAGTTCGTTCGTGGCCTAGTAGCCAAATCTATGTCACACCAACAGAGAAATAACTATCCATCCTTCACATGTCCATGCTCTCCTTCGAAGACTTTATTATTGTACTCAAAACTAGTTACGCTATGCAGAACGCTGGATATATTCCATAGGCAGCCTATAAAGAACGGTTGGAACCTCATTCTGGTTAACTACTCTTAAACTGCTGCCTTGTAGGCTCATGTATCTTATCTCAGTTGACTCATCCGCTTCGCCGAGGAATTTGAGGGGGCGGCCCCTGCTCCAGTCCCACTTCACCGTGCCACAGCCCCACTCTAGTGCCACAGGCCCTCTTATGTGAACTTATAAGCCAATCAGACGGTCGCTCCAACTCATGGGTACTTATTAGCCAATAGAACGCCGCGCTACCCTCTACTACCCCTGCCACCCCTAAAATTTCCTCTGCGAAGCGTCTAAGAGATTATAGGCGCGCGTTTAGTGTAAACTGGGTCCTTTTTTTAACGCGTATTAATTTTAAATAACTCTAGCGGCGTAAATATACTAGCTATGGTCTTAGTGCGTAATATATTTAAATTATAATCTCTTCTTTTATATAATTATAATAATTGTAACTAGCTAACTACCGTATTAGGGGGCAAGATATAGCCTTAAAGTTTAAGGGCGCGTTTTTAAAACTAGTCCCTTTTTACCAGCCGCATTAAAACAACGGCTGTACTCTACCACTACCACTCCATTTCCTTCTAAATTTATAGAGGTGCTTCTTCTACCCTAAAATAACTAGCTTACCCGGTTAAACTATACCTATACTACCGTTGTGTTGTGTTCTAGCAGGCAACGCGGTCGCAGTAACGCCTTTAGGGCGCTTGGCCTATATTAGAGTACTTTAGCGATACCCTATAATATTTTAATAACTTATAGGAACTTATATAAATTTATTAGCTAATTAGAGGGTAGGAAATAGTAAGGTATAGGTTAAAATTAAAGAAGAAGTTAAAGAAGTTAGACACTTAAAGTCGCTGGCATAAAGCTTATATTATGCCGCTACCTCTACTACCTCTACTAGCTATACATATATTAGCTAACCGTGGTTCTATCTTAAAGATACTCCAATCTATTAAAAGGCTACGCGTAAAGGAGTTACCATTGGTTATATAGCAGGCAGTGTAATTAGAGAATATAGTATTCTAATATAGAGTTATAGACCTTTGTCTTTAGCAAATTATTCTCTAAACTAGTCTATTAGTTAAGGATTTTAAGCCGCGCTATAAGTAAGTGCGTATCTTATGTTGGTTAATATTTAGGAAAGGCGACACCCTTCTAATTACTTATATGGGCTTTAGTAAAAGCCTAATCTTTTATATATATATGGTTTTAATGGGCAAGATTACTATTTAGATTATTCCGCTTAATAAGCTAGGTAATAAGCAATTAGATAATATTAGAAAGATAAAAGGATGTAACCTGGTTCTTATTAATACTAAAACCTAGAGTTAGGAGAAGGGACTAATTACTTAAATTTAGGAGGGAGTATATACTTATATTCTGCTTAGTTCTAAATAGGCGTTAATTAAGGCTTTTTAGGATGCTCTAAAAGAACTAGAGTTATAGTTATAAATTAGGCTAGTTGTAATTAATAAGTGCCATCTTGTTAAGGACTAGGAGAGCTTTTAACCAGCCTATATAATATTAGGCGAATTGCGAATAATCCTCCGCCTAAATATAGTCTGGTTTGCCTACTCTATAACTCTTAATAAAAAGGCAGAGAGGCTAGTCCTATTAAAGGCTAGATTTTAAGCAGTTGGCCATTATTCTTACCAGACTAAGATTATTAGGACCTCTATTAATTATCTAGATGTATTAATATCTGTCTACCTACTACCTAGGAAAAAGGTTAATTTATAGGAGCACCTATATTTCTTATTAGATAATTGCGTTAATAATAATAAAAAGCCTACTCCGGAGATAATACTAAAGACGATAGTTTTTATTAATGGGCGATTATCTATCTAGGCTGTAGCTATATACCTTTAGACTGCGTTGCTATAGAAGGGGTATTTAACAGATACGGTAGACGAGACCATCTATATTAGTACTATAGTTTAGGAGTTTACTGCCACCGTATAAGAGTATAACCGCATTTAGCGGTATACTGAGTTTAAAAAAGCTATATCTAGTATTAGAATTATAATAGCTATAACCTCGCTTAGTATGGGTGTAAACGTCTTAGATATTAGGCGTGTAATTATCTAGAAGATTCCTATTACTAAAAGCCTAGCTAATATATAGCAGTAAATTGGTTAAGGCAGATAATAAAAGGATTGTACTAGTATAGGATATATTTTCCTGCCATACTGGGTCTTTAATACGGAGGGGGGAGATATACTAAAAAGGAAACCACTACTACCTAAGGCAAAGGCACCTACTTAGGCGCCTTAGAGGGGTTGTAACAGCTTGCTAGCTAAGTATACCTATAGTTAACTTATATAGAGCTTTATGCCTAGTGATATTAGCAATACTAAAAGTGTTGCTAAGAGTATTACTAAGAGTATCGCCTCTAAGAAATTAACTACAAGCTACAATTCTGCAGCTATAGCTACTGGAGAGAATGGCCGTCCATTCTAGATAAGGGCTAAAATGGCAAGATATAAGAAGTTACTAGTTAAGTAGAAAGAGATAGTAAATAGGGTATATTATTAGAAGGCCTTTCTTTCCTTCTTAGGAGAGAATAGGTTGCCACCGGCTATGCTATAGTATATTATTTATGCCCCAGTGGATTAATGCTGTAGTTATTATAACCCCTTGCTCGTGTCTAAGCTTATATTACCCCCTATAGCTCCAGCGCCGCTTTATTAACTATAGGCCGGTATATAGTCTGCCATTATATTAGAGCTTCTTAATACATAGGCGGCTGAGAAGGCTGAATTAATGTACGCTAGCCCATACTAATAATTCCCTATGCCGTTAGCGGTATTTTTAAGCAAGGAGTGCCGCTAGTAGCTTTTATACTTATTCTATAGGGACACAACCAATACCTTCTAGGATAAAATTACAGCCAAATCTCTAAAAAGTGCGGCGCCCTTGCTTGTCTTATAGTAGTATCGCGAGGCCTACGGCAGTTAATTAGTTAAGCAGCTAAAGGGTATAGTTAAGCTAGTTAAATTAGCCAACGAAGAGGCTCTAGTAAAGAAGTGGTAGGTAAAGGCTATTTAGTAAACTAAGGACTTTAAGGGCAAGGTCTTATTAACACGCTAGTTACTAGGATTATCTATACTAAAGAAGTATGCAGCATATATCTAGAGGTAGGATAATAGCCTTACTATATAGGTTGCTAGATAAGAGGCTATATAGGGTATAGTAGAATAGAGCATAGCAGATAGGCCGTCTTTACTACTTGGGACCTGGGTTACTAGTAGAATAGACAGGTCTAGCTTATTATCTACATTACTAGGTATCCTATATAGTGTTAAGCGCGCGGCCTAGATACTTAAAGAGGTTTAGAGGCTAATTTTAAGGCTAATAATACTAACAACGCCGCATGTTACATCTGTGGAGGGGAGCTATAATATTAATACGCCTAGCTTTTAGGATCCCGCAATTCTAGACTCCTAGGAGGCTACTACTTCCAATTTATAGGACACTACAATTCCCAACTCCTAAGGTACAGCTGTTTTTAATTTATAGCTGGCTGTTGTCCTAAATTCATAGGTAGATGCTATCCTTAATTCTTAACCTATAGATATAGCTGCCACCCGGCCGCATATAGCCTTAGTATTAGGAGCTATCTCTATACTATTTTAAAAAAGACAAGGTAATACCTAAGGGGATTTACCTACTAAACGTTAGATAGCCTTATAGGAACGGGATAGAAATACGGATACAGTACTATAGGAAAGAGATATAACTATAGATGTAGTACTTATATTTACCCCAAGAACAAGGGCTAGGCGTATTAGGAAGGCAACGCTAAAGGGAGAAGAAAACTACTTAATAGAGGTATAGACGGATAGGCTACTTAACGCAACCTAATTAGCTAATAAGTTCGTATAAGCTAACGTAGGGATCCTAGAATATAGATAGGGCATATAGTAGAGGTAGAAAGTAAGTAGTTAGACCCTAAATCAGCCGCCCTAATTAGCTAATAAGTTTATATAAGTTGGTATAGGGATCCCAAAGTATAACTAAGGCATATAGTAGACGTGGGAAGTAAGGAGTAAGTAGTTATATTCTAAGTCGGCTACTCTAATTAGCTAATAAGTTTATATAAGTTGGCGTAGGGATTTTGTTATAGATAGGAAATATAAATAAGCTATTAGTTCCTACTATAATATACTAATTAACCTATAGGGCGTTCTAATTGGCTAATAAGTTTATATAAGTTGCTAGAGGGAGTGCTAGGGATGTTGTAAGGCCTATATAAGGAGGTAAAGGTCTATCCTAGCGTAAAGTAATTAGTCTATAAGATTATATATATTAGGTTAGGTCTAGCGCCTTAGCTTATTAATAGTAAAGTAAGTCCTATAATAGACCTTTACTTCTCTTTCTCTTCCTCTTTAGATACTTATAATACCACAATTTTTTTTAAAAGCCTCTAACATATCTCCTACTGCCTAGGTGCTTGCGCACCTACTAAACTTCCTACTCTAGGAGGAGCAAATCCTCCTCCTTACCGCTACTCTCCTACACGGCTAACTAAGGTTAGGGACTATTTGGCGTCCTTTATAAGTATTATCCTATCTAGTTCTTAACTGTTTAAGTGTCCTAAGGAGTTAGGGACTATCCTAAGGAGCTAGGAGATAGGTAGCTATACCTTCCTTCTATTTAGCAGACCTGTGTACTAATATCTTCTTAGTCCTCCTCCTTGCCCGCGCTGCCCTTGCCCGCGCGTCCTCCCCTCTCCTCTTCCTCTTCTACCTCCCGCCCCCCTCCTTGCGCCTGCCGCCCCTATCGCGCCCGCTGGCCCCATCGCGCCCACCTTCCCCCTCGGCGGCGATAATAATGACGATAATAACTACCTGCTGGATTTCGGCGGTAACAATAATAACAATAATAATAATAACGGCATAGTTAGCCTTACCAGGTATGTGTACTATAATGCCTATTATATTAATTATTAGCTTATATATATATAGACCTGCGACTCAGCTGCCTACCCCTACTACTAGCGCTGCTTTAGGTCCTCCCTTTCCTCTTACCTAGGCAGGCTTCTATACCGCCTAACTTGCTAACCAGCCGCACTTACCTTGGAATTGGCAACTCTAGGGCAAGACTATAGACAGCTATACTGCCATCTACTAGGGCAAGTAGTGGTTGTCTCTCTAGATAGCTAATAGCGAGAGGAACCTCTCCTATATTAAAAGAATTATAGAAACAGAGCTAGGTAAGTAGCTTTATAGTAAGGATTAGTGCCTAGCTTGCTAGGAGGGTGGCTAGAAGTACTAGGTTTACTTTAAGGTAGGTACCTAGTAGGTATATAGGCCTAGGGATACTTATACCCGCTATTATATAAGGGCCTGCCCCAGTAAATGCTCTATTTTAAAGCGGGCTAAGCCTAAGCCCTAGTAGGTGTTACTAGCTCCGCCCCTACGGCCCTTATTACTAAAGGGACCGTAACTACCTCCGCCTAGAGCTAGGGGTATAGGGTTAATAGTATAGGGGATAAGGGGGTGGGACTTAGTGTGGTATAGCGTGTCTTTAAACTCCCTTTATAGGGAAGGCTTTAACCTTATTCTAGTAAAAGCTGGTGTCTTAAAAGGGTCTAACTGCAAGGCTCCTTATAGGTAAGCTTTAACCTTATCTAGTTGGTTTAGATTCTATATAGGTAAAGAAGCTAGTGTCTTAGGTAGGCCTAACCGCAGGTGTTATAAGCCCTATGGGTTAGGATACGCGGACTTAGCCTCTATCCCTAGAGAGAGTGGGCTTAGTAGGCCTTTACTCTAGTAGAGTAAAAGGAAGATAATAAGTAAGCATAGTAGGCCTCTGCTTGGTAGAGGATTGGGTAAGTAAGCACGGCGGGCCTCTACTCTAGATGGATAGTAGATAGGTAAGCAAGCATAGTAGGCCTCTACTTATAGTAGAAGTGGAGCAAGTATAGCAGGCCTCTACTCTAGGTAGAATAAATTTACTTTCTTATTCTGCCGTTAACCTACTACTCTAATAGTATAATATAATTGCGTCTATTACTAACGTATAAAATTATAGATAGAGGCTAGTATGCGGTTACCACACGCGGGTAATAGCCTCCACTCTTAGCGGGGGTCTGTTAATATAAGCTACTACTACTCTAGATATCCCCCGAACTCTTATAAACTTATATAAACTTATTAGCCAATTAGGATAAGGCTAGGGGCTTAAGGATATTATTATAGCTTAAGCGGAGGCCCTATATTAAGACGTCTTTTATAGGTACTAGCTGCTACTCCCTATTAAGTTTTAATAATATAGGCCTCCAAATATCTCCCAAATTTATATAAACTTATGCGAACTTATTAGCCAATTAGGGCAAGGTGGGGGGTTTTAGGTTAAGATATATTGTCTAGCTAATAGCTTCTACCCCTTATAGATAATAGCTTCTAGCCTTTATTAAGGCCTATTAATATAGGCTCTAGCCCTAGTATAGCAAACCCCTAAGTAGCGGGCTCTAATTAGCTAATAAGTTTATAAAAGTTTAGGAGATATCTAGGTCTAGGGGTAGGCTAGGAAAAAAGAGAAATTTAGAAGCTATTAGAAATAGGGTTAGTAACCTAGGGGTTTAGCCTTGCCCTAATTAGCTAATAAGTTTATATAAGTTTAGGAGATATCTAGACCAAGTCTCTTAGCCCTACTTACACTTTAGATTATCTACCCTTAGGTTTAAATCCTAAAGCTAAACCTATACCTTCCAAGCTTTAAGAAGCGGCAACACCTATATTATTAATTTAAAGTGCTATAGGACTATATAGCTTATTTAGTATAGACTAGTATAGGGTGATTGTCCGATGTAATTAAGGCTATATATAGGGCCGGGGTGGAGGGGCCTTGTAGGGTAGGGGAGAGGGAGACTCGTAGGGCAAACTAGAGAGGAAAGCCGCGCTTTAATTGGCTAATAAGTTCGCATAAGTACCCCTAAGTTTATAGGCCACTTAAAGCCTCCTAGCTAGTAGGAGGTATATTAAAAGTAAGATCTAGTTCCTCTATGTTATCTAATCCGTCTCTAATAGCGTTAATAAAGTCTTGTATATCTACAAAGCTAGCTAGGTCCTCTATATCCAAAGGAGGATAAGAGGTAGCAACTAAACGCGGACCCTAAATATAGACCTAGTTAAACTTGTTAACCTTCCTTACTAAAACTTCTATTCTAGTACTAAAAATATTATAAGAATTAAATAGGCGTAGGCCTACCAGCTATGCTTATTGCTGTAGTATAGCTAGGTTATTAAAATAGAGATTCTAAGCAAGTATAAACATATTAAGGTCCGCCTTTACCTATATATAGGCACCTAACATCTCCTTACTAAATATATATTTTATCTTACTATGTAACATTCTAACTGTTGTATTTAATAAGTATACTTAATTAAATATAATATCTATGTTATAAGTAGAATTCTTATAGCACTTTATCTTAATCTTATAGCTTTTATTTAAGTGCTTTAGCCTAAGATTAATAGCCTTATACTTATCTGGAGCCTTAAGCCAGTTTACTAACCTAGAGAATAGGATTATATGCTAAAGTTTAGGCAAATTAACTAACGTAAGATTCTACTAATAGAATAGCATTTCTTAATTATAATTGTGCTACAACGCGCCAAAGAAGAATATAATAAGGGGGTTAATAAGCCGCCGCAGTATACCTATATTGGCATGCTTAACAGCATGCTAAATAGTAAGTAGAAGCTTAACCTCCTAAAGCATATAACACATTATCCAAAACTTAACATTATTATGCTTTGCGCCCATTTACACGTCCTAAGAAAAGGCGTTGCGCTAGATCTTATTAACAATATCCAGGAACTGCTTAGGCGTAAGGCAGCTGATAGCCTAGGTAGTGTCTTTAATATACTTAGGGGAAGACAGGTTAGATAGGGTGTCTAGATTAAATAGCTTAGATAAATTAGGCATACTAATTCTAAAGCCTTAACACTACATAGCAGTATAGAAGAGGGTAGTTATACGCGCTATAAAACCCCATTTAATAATAGGTACCAACTTATAGTATTTAGCATTCTCTTACGTAATTATAGAGCGATTCTATAGCGTTATATTAGACTATAAATAGTAATAAGCCTTCTCTTACTTATTTTTAGGCGCAAAGTGTATACGCATAAGAGTATTATATAAATTCATCTTAATATGGAACTATATAGGTACACTAAGCAGCTAATCCTAATAGTTAAAAGGGCAGCTAGTATAAATCTGCTCCTATTTTACTAACCTAATATAATACGCAGTAAGCTAGTTACTATAGGCAAGCCAGAGCCGCTTAGTAAAATTATTAAAAGTAGTGCTGTTATAAGGGTTATCTAAAGCCTAGAGACTAAGCTAATTAAAAAGATGCTTTTATAGACGCTATAGGTACCTTAGATAGTACCCTTATCCTCTATAATAGTACTAAACTGCTAGAACCTAGTCTTCTTATTGCTAATATATTATATACTTAGCATCTAAGGGAAAAGATCACTCTCTTTAAAGATACACTCTACACCAGCAAGGTAAACCCTATTCATTACGTTAGTAATAAGGTAACAGCTAATCTATAGTAATAACTTATCACCAAAGCTAGGAGAGCGGTAGATGTCCTTAACATTTAATAGAATAGTTAAATTATGTATTAACTAACGTAGCCCTAACGGAGGCAGTTTAGGACAGTAGATAATAGCAGCAGTTATTAAGGAGTATATAATAGACGTATAACCAAGCAGCTTATCGCGCTTTATATCCTTAAAATTTATATTATTATATATGTCACGGCTAGCTTTCCGTGGGAGCGATCCGATAGATCAAGCAACAATAAGGGGCTATATTATGAATAGACTAAGGTAAGGGCTCAAAGAAAGGGGCGCGGTAGACGACTATGTACATATTCGGTCGTCGGGGCAACGTTGGGGCAACGTTG